>ERZ1106969.120-NODE-120-length-91145-cov-7.200999_pt1 | contig 91145 bp, 95 predicted proteins | sample MGYA00403685_ERZ1106969 | MGnify/ENA primary metagenome ERZ1106969 (study PRJEB35170, sample SAMEA104062416) | human gut metagenome | biome: human gut; feature: human-associated habitat; material: faeces | place: Denmark | collected 2012-05-18 ...
GAGCTGACCCCGTACGACCTGAGCAAAGGCCGCATTGTCTTCCGTAGTCGCTGATTGTTTTTAACGCCCGAATGGCGTCCAGATAATAAAAGGTCGGTTTAACCGGCCTTTTTTGTGGGCTGAGGATATGTGTTTAATCCTCAATCATCCGCGCATATTCTTCCGTTAAGAAATCTACTAAAGCGCGCACTGACGGCAATAATCCCCTGCGTGATGGAAAGACTGCGTGAATAATTTCTCGCTTCGGTTCCCAACCGTCGAGCAACGCCACCAGTTCACCCGCGGCTAATTGATCTTTTACCATCAGTTGCGGAAGCTGCACTACCCCCACACCGGCAACTGCGGCTTCACGTAGCGCCAGCATATCGGTGGTAATCATTCGCGGCGTGAAATGCACCTCTGCCCGCGCGCCCTGCGGGCCAAATAACTCCCAACGATGTACATGTTTGCCCGAGGCGAGACTCAAACCAGGCCAGCGAGTCAGCTCCGCCGGAGAGTGTAGCGCCCCCATTTGCTCGATTAACTGCGGGCTGGCATACAAACGATGCCCCCTGTCCGCCAGCACACGCATCACCAGGTCGCTATCCTCAAATGGTCTGGGCCTGACGCGAATCGCCACGTCCAGACCTTCTCCAACGACGTCAACACGACGATTTGTCGCCTCCAGTTGCACTGATACGTCAGGATAACGCGCCATAAAACGAGCAAGCATCGGCCCGATATGCACATGCAGTAACGTGACCGGGCACGTCAACTTCACCACGCCACGCGGTTCAACCTGTAACGCGGCAATGGCATCCTGCGCCGCCTGCGCTTCAACCAGCATCGCCTTACAGTGTTCGTAAAAGGTTTGCCCCACTTCCGTCACGTTAAACTGGCGGGTGGTTCGCTGAATCAGTCGAACTCCCAGCCTCTCTTCCAGTTGCGCTATCCGTCGGCTTAGTTTTGATTTCGGTTCATCAAGCGCCCGACCCGCCGCCGCGAATCCTCCTTCCTCTACAACATGCACAAACCATGCAAAATCATTGAGATCTGGCTTCGTCATCTAATTGTCCTATTTATGAGACAGTGAGAACTATTTTAGCTACTACTCAGTTCGCTGTCATGAATATAAGCTTATTCACATCAAGATAACGCCACTGAGGAGACACAAATGAAACACGTAACAGGCGTCTACACCGCACCTCGCCCGCACTGGGTTGGCGATGGATTTCCGGTTCGCTCGATGTTTTCTTACCAGTCTCATGCTGAGCAACTAAGTCCGTTCCTGCTGCTGGATTACGCCGGTCCACATACGTTTACGCCGGGTAACGAAAAACGCGGCGTAGGCGAGCACCCTCACCGTGGTTTTGAGACGGTGACCATCGTTTACAGCGGCGAAGTTGAACACCGTGATTCAACTGGTCGCGGCGGCATTATCGGCCCCGGCGACGTGCAGTGGATGACTGCGGGTGCAGGAATATTACACGAAGAGTTCCATTCACCAGAATTTACCCGTCAGGGCGGCGAACTGGAAATGGTACAGCTGTGGGTCAATCTGCCAGCAAAGGACAAAATGGCCGTTCCGGGTTACCAGGGCATCAACAGCGATGTGATCCCCTCTGTCGCCCTGCCTGATGAAGCAGGAAGCGTTCGGGTGATTGCGGGCAGCTATCAGGATACAAAAGGCCCGGCACATACCTTCTCGCCGCTGAACGTTTGGGATATGCGTTTACAACGTAATCATCAGCTCACGTTGTCCCAGCCGGAAGGATGGAGCACTGCGCTGGTGGTATTGAAAGGGAATATCACCGTAAACGGCACTACGTCTGCCAGCGAAGCGCAACTGGTGGTGCTGAGCCAGCAAGGGAAAACGCTGCATATTGAAGCCTCCAGCGACGCCAGCGTGCTACTGCTTTCTGGAGAACCGTTGAACGAGCCGATTGTAGGTTACGGTCCGTTTGTAATGAACACGAAACAAGAAATCGCTGAAGCCGTACGCGATTTTAACTCCGGCCGCTTTGGCCAAATCTGAATCGAAGGAGAAGAATATGTCCAGTCCTGCAAACTTTAATGGTTCACGTCCGGTCATCGATGTAAATGATTCCGTCATGCTGCTTATCGATCATCAGAGCGGGTTGTTCCAGACCGTCGGCGACATGCCAATGCCAGAACTGCGTGCGCGTGCCGCCGCGCTGGCTAAAATGGCGACCCTGGCGAAGATACCGGTGATTACCACGGCATCCGTACCGCAGGGACCTAACGGCCCGCTGATCCCTGAGATCCACGCTAATGCGCCACATGCCCAATACGTGGCGCGTAAAGGCGAAATCAACGCCTGGGATAACGAAGACTTCGTGAAAGCGGTAAAAACAACAGGTCGCAAGACGCTGATTATCGCCGGTACGATTACCAGCGTGTGCATGGCTTTCCCGGCTATCAGCGCGGTTGCGGAAGGCTATAAGGTCTTCGCAGTGATCGACGCTTCCGGTACTTACAGCAAAATGGCGCAGGAAATCACCCTGGCTCGCGTTGTTCAGGCTGGCGTCGTGCCGATGGATACCGCCGCCGTCGCTTCTGAAATTCAGGGCACATGGAACCGTGAAGACGCCGCCGAATGGGCGGAAGTGTATACCAAAGTCTTCCCGGCTTATCAGTTGCTGATCGAGAGCTACAGTAAAGCCCAGGAAGTCGTGACCAACGGCGAAAAACTGGACTCTCAGCGCTAATCCTATCCTCCGCGCCTGCCTGGGCGGAGGAATATGTATATTGCGTAACCAAACGAGAGTTAACACGTAAATTCTGCTTGACCGTTTTAGCGCAACTCCCTATAGTAGCGCCCCGTTGCCCCCCAAGCGGTCAGGCAGCAATACAATATGGTGAGGTGTCCGAGTGGCTGAAGGAGCACGCCTGGAAAGTGTGTATACGGCAACGTATCCGGGGTTCGAATCCCCGCCTCACCGCCATCTTTTAAGAAGAGCTCGTACGCAAGTACGGGCTTTTTTTTCGCATGTTGCACAGCCTGGCGGGGATGAGAAGCCCGGACCGGGGTTCGACTACTGGCGCAGCCAGTTGGACAGACTGAGAGCGCAGCGAACAGACTGCCCGCAGGGCGAGCGAAGCGAGTCAATCCCCGCCTCACCGCCATATTTAAAGAAGAGCTCGTACGCAAGTACGGGCTTTTTTTTCGCATATTGATTTGCCGGATGCGGTGCAAGCACCTTATCCGGCCTACGAATGACGAACAACCTGTAGGCCTGAAAGCTGCGCGCCATCAGGCATAGCAATTATTGTCGGCTGAGTAGCGTTAACACTTCATAATGCGAGGTGTGCGGGAACATATCGAAAAGCTGAACGCGTTCAATTCGATACCCAGGCAACTCACGAATATCCTTCGCCATGGTTTGCGCATTACAGCTGGAATAAACAATAAAACGCGGTGCCATGCGGGAAAGAAAATCGCACAGCGGTTTCCCAATCCCGCGACGCGGCGGATTCACCAGCACCAGATCCGGAACTTCGCCCTGAGCGGTAGCAAACTGAGTTGAATCCAACGCCTGAAAATGCAGATTCTGCAACCCAAGTTCCTGCGCCGACTGCTTCGCGCAGGTAATCGCCTCTGGCGCGATTTCAATCCCCGTCAGTTTCATTTGCGGTGTAGCGCAGTGCAGACCAAAACCCCCAACGCCGCAAAACAGATCCCACATGTGATTAACCGGAAGCTGACGCACCCAGTCGCGCGCCGTGGCATACAACTGCCCCGCCACCACCGGGTTAGTCTGGAAGAAGCTCTGTGGGCGGATCCACAACGGTACATCGTTAAAGCGTTCCGCCAGCGCCTGTTGTTCCGTCAGGAAGATTTCTGTCTCCCCTTCCATAATCGCCATATGCACCGGCTGAATATTGGCAGTGATCACTTTTAACTGTGGGAGTTGTGCCTGCAGCCAGGGCAGCGCCGCGCGCAGCTGTGCCAGTTTTGCTTCAGAACGCAGGACAAAACGCAGCATCATGCCGCCATCGAACCGGCTTTCCGTTAACAGCAAATATTTCAGTTCCCCGCGTTTACGCGCAACGTTATAGGGTGTTAATCCTGCTCGGGCGATAAACGGCTTAAGAACGGAAAATACGGGCGCAAAAGACTCAGGGTAGAGCGGACAGTCGCACAAATCCTCCGGCGTACCGTCACGATGCAACATCCCCAGCAACGGTTTTTCCACGCTGCCGCTGACCACCATTTTGGCTTTATTGCGAAACGCGCTTTCCGGACCACTGACCGGCGCGCACCATTCTCCGACCGGATAATCGGCCAGCAGATTCTGCAGATCGGCTGTTTTAGCGAAGAGTTGATCGGCGACAGGCTGTGTTATCCACTGACAGGAGCGACAGCGTTCGGCGTCATAAAGTGCGCACTGCATACAAAGACCTACAAATTAACCGGGGGCCAAGATTATACACGTTATTGCAAACGGAAGAACCGCCTGCTGGACGCAGGAACAAACAGTAGCAGCAATACCAGCATATCCGGCAGTTTTTGCATCACCAGCGTATGCAGGATTTCGCGTCTGGACTCCCCCGCAATACTGAACAGTTCGGGATATCCGTAGCCCAGCGAAGCAGCCCACAGATAGACGCTGGCGATAATCTGGGTCAACAGATAGATCCAGCGTGCCCAGTTCCGTCCTTTTACCAGCGAAAATGCACAGTAAATTTCGATAAATAGCAGCACCAGACTGCCCAGAAACACCAGCGTCAAATTCCAGGTCTGCACACTGCGATGAATAAACTCACTGGTTCCACGAAACCCAAGCGTATTAAAAATCATCAACAGATCGAGACAGCGGATCATAATAATAGCCAGCGCCGCCACCTGCACCAAAGCAGGGACGTTTAAGCGAGCATGTGATGTGGATGATTTCTTAAAAAATCCCAACGCGTCGTCTTCCATGAAAACGGCGCAACCACCACAGCTGCGCCGTATAGACAGGTTGGCAGATTTTAGTTTTTTCAGCCGCGTCTTGCACGTTGGATATCGCGGATCCGTTGTTTTTCTGTTCGCGCCATCAGATACCACGCGATAAATCCGATAATTCCTACCACACCAAGAATCAGCGTTGCCAGCGCGTTGATCTCCGGGTTCACCCCCATACGTACGCTGGAGAACACCAGCATCGGTAACGTTGTGGCGCCAGGACCAGAGACAAAGCTGGCAATAACCAGATCATCGAGTGACAGCGTGAAGGCTAATAGCCAACCGGAAATCACCGCCGGCATAATCATCGGCAGCGTGATGACGAAAAAGACCTTCAGCGGCGTGGCGCCAAGATCCATCGCAGCTTCCTCAATGGAATGATCCAGTTCGCGCAAACGTGAAGAAATCACCACCGCTACGTACGCTGTACAGAAGGTGACGTGCGCCAGCCAGATGGTCAGCATTCCGCGATCAGCCGGCCAGCCGATGGCGTGAGCCAACGCTACAAACAGCAGCAGCAGCGACAAACCGGTAATGACATCTGGCATAACCAGCGGCGCGGTGATCATAAAGGCGAAACCATTCGAACCACGAAAACGACCAAAGCGCACCATTACCACGGCGGCGATGGTACCAAGGATTGCCGCCATCGTCGCAGCGCCTGCGGCAATCGTTAGGCTCATGCCTACGGCGCTTATCATCGCGGTATCGTGAAAAAGCTCGCCATACCAACGCGTTGACCACCCTGCCCAAACCGTCACCAGCTTCGAGCTGTTAAACGAATAGATAACCAACATCAGCATCGGCGCGTACAGGAAGGTAAAGCCAACTACCAGGATAAAAATACGCCACGGCGAGCGAACGACTGGTAAGTTATTCATCCGTGTTCCCCCACGCTTTTTTGCTGATATTTGTGGAACCACATGATCGGCACAATCAGTAACAGCAGCATAATAATGGCGACAGCAGAAGCCACCGGCCAGTCGCGGTTATTGAAAAACTCCTGCCAAAGCACACGGCCAATCATGATGCTGTCCGGGCCGCCCAGCAGCTCAGGGATCACAAACTCGCCAACAGCCGGAATAAACACCAGCATTGACCCGGCAATAATCCCGCCCTTGGTCAACGGCACAATCACGCTAAAGAAAGTCTTCAGCGGTCGGGCACCTAAATCCAGCGCCGCTTCCACCAGCGAGTAATCAATACGGGTCAGCGCGGTATAAATCGGCAGCACCATAAAGGGCAAATAGGCGTAAACAATGCCGATATAGACCGCCAGATTGGTGTGCAAAATAGTCAACGGTTGGTCGATGACACCCAGCCACATCAGAAAGTTGTTCAGGACGCCGTTGTTTTTCAGGATCCCCATCCAGGCATACACGCGAATTAAAAACGAGGTCCAGGACGGTAGGATCACCAGCAACAGCAGAATATTACGCGTTGAGGGTTTACTGTGCGCGACTGCCCATGCCAGCGGGTATCCCAGCAGCAGACAACAGATTGTCGAAATTCCCGCCACCTGTAACGATTGCAGGTAGGCATCGAAATAGAGCGGATCGTCCGTCAGTTGCAGGAAGTTGCCTAAGTTGAGCGTGATGGATAACTGATCGTCAGCCCATGAAACGAGGTCAGTATAGGGTGGAATAGCGCGCGCCATTTCAGCCAAACTGATTTTGAAGACGATCAGAAAAGGCAGCAGAAACAGGAGCAACAGCCACACATACGGCAGCGCGATCACCAGCTTGCGCCCGTGCTTCATTTGCAGCCGCGACATAAACAGCCTGAATCGCCCCGCGTTATCCACGCGTGCCGCAGGTTCAAGTGTACTCATCTTCGCTCCTTAAACCGTCAACACCACACAGCTGTCCGCATCCCAACATAAACGGACTTCGTCACCCCAGGTTGGTAACCCTTTACGATAACGATGCTCATTTTGTAGCTGGGCGCTCAACATCTGACCGCTTTTCAAACGTACGTGGTACACCGACAAATCGCCCAGATAGGCAATGTGCACCACTTCGCCTACCGCGAAGTTATAACCCTCTGGCGGAGGCGCTTCGCAGAGCATGATTTTTTCCGGACGCAGCGCAACATACACCGGGACGTTATCGACAACAGAAGCATCGGCGTCCACTTTCAGCGGATGCACCAGTCCTGGAGACTCAATCACCAGACCATCTTCCCGACGTTCTTTCAGCAGTCCCTCAAAAACGTTTACCGAACCGATAAACTCTGCGCTATAACGCGTGGTCGGATGCTCGTAGATCTCTTCTGGCTCACCAATCTGGACAAATTTTCCACGATTCATGATCGCAATACGACCCGCCATCGTCATGGCTTCTTCCTGATCGTGCGTCACCATCACGCAGGTCACACCGACGCGTTCCAGGATATCCACTACCTCCAGTTGCATGCGGTCTCGGAGTTTTTTATCCAGCGCCCCCATTGGTTCATCCAGCAGCAGCAGTTTTGGACGTTTTGCCAGGCTGCGCGCCAATGCCACGCGCTGACGCTGGCCGCCAGAAAGCTGATGTGGTTTGCGTTTAGCGAACTCCTGCATATGCACGAGTCCCAGCATCTCATTCACCCGACTGGCGATTTCAGCCTTCGGCAGTTTGTCCTGCTTGAGACCAAAGGCAATGTTCTGCTCGACAGTCATATGCGGAAACAAGGCGTAGGACTGAAACATCATATTAATTGGACGCAGATAAGGCGGGACATGCGCTAAATCGACGCCATCAAGCATGATTTGCCCGGTAGTCGGCAGTTCAAATCCCGCCAGCATCCGCAGCAGTGTCGATTTGCCACAGCCGGAAGCGCCGAGCAGAGCAAATATTTCACCTTTGTAGATAGTAAGATTGACGTCATCAACGGCGTGCTGACCGTCAAATGACTTGGTCAGATTGCGAATTTCAAGCAGCGGGGTCAGCGCCTTGCGGATTTTCGCTTGTGGGCGTGGGGTTGCATCATTCACTCAGGTGCTCTCCGGCATAAAACAAAGAAACGGTGCAAATAACGCACCATAACGGTGCGTATTGCCGGGTTATATGTGTCCAGGCTCAACGCTGCCCGGCAGGCACAAATCCTGCCGGATCATGTCCCAAACATCGGTTTATTTCCCGCTTTTTACCTTCGTCCATGCGCGGGTACGTACACGATCGATCTTCGGATCCTGTACTTTCAGTGTGAACAACTTAGCTCGCACATCCGCAGGCGGGTAAATACCCGGGTTGTCACGAACTTCAGGGCTGACCAGAGCCGTCGCTTCTTTGTTGGCATTGGCATAAAAAACGTGGTCGGAGATATGCGCAATCACATCAGGGCGCAGCAGGTAGTTGAGGAACTGATAGGCTTCGTCTTTGTTTTTCGCATCGGCAGGCATCGCGAATACGTCAAAGAACGCCATTGCACCTTCTTTAGGAATTGAGAAGGAGATATTGACGCCATTTTTCGCTTCTTTCGCACGGTTTGCTGCCTGCCATACGTCCCCAGCCCAGCCGATTGCAACGCAGGTATCACCGTTTGCCAGGTCGTTGATGTACTGCGAAGAGTGGAAATAGCGAATATTCGGTCGCAGTTTCAACAACAGATCCGTTGCCGGTCCGGTGTAATCATCCGCTTTGGTACTGTTTGGATCTTTACCCAAATAGTTCAGCACCGTGGCGAACACCTCTTCGGGGGCATCAAGGAAAGAGACGCCGCAGCTTTTGAGTTTTTCCAGATTTTCTGGCTTGAGGATCAAATCCCAGCTGTCAACCGGCGCATCCGGCCCCAGCACAGCTTTAACTTTATCCACGTTGTAACCAATACCGGTCGTAGCCCACATATACGGCATCGCAAACTTGTTGTCCGGATCGTGTTTGCCCACCAACTTCAGCAGTTCAGGATCAAGGTTTTTCCAGCCCGGCAATTTGCTCTTATCCAGCGGTTGGAATACGCCCGCGGTCAGTTGACGCTCAAGGAAGCTGGCGGATGGAACGACAAGGTCAAAGCCGGTACTGCCAGCCATGAGCTTACCTTCCAGCACTTCATTGGAATCAAATACGTCATAGATGACTTTAATTCCGGTCTCTTTTTCAAAATTAGCCACCGTGTCCGGGGCAATATAATCAGACCAGTTATATATATGCAGCGTTTTTTGTTCAGCAGCGAGCGTGCCGGCAGAGACGGCCATCAGAGCACCCGCAACCAGGCCTGATAACCATTTTTTATTTAAGGCGGTCATAATCTCTTTCCTTCTGAAAGTTCGTTAACAAACGAACAAAAATGTCACACTCTAATGATATGCAAGAAACGTGCATATTCTTTCATGCGGCACCGATGTAAAGAGAGACCTCTCCTCACGCCGCTATTGCTCGCTGGCATCCGTCCAGGCATTCAACATACATTGTGGCCGTAGAACAGGTCACAAGGGGCTGTTTAAATGATGACGTTGGTAAGCTTCGCAAGAATAACTTTAGCCAGGAATTGTGGATATAGCCCAGATTAAAAAACGTCTTTTATCAATTTTTTATGCAGGAATTGTCTATGACGTAAAGCGGAAGGCGCTGAATAGAGGTGAATAATTCTTTAATGAAAGGTTAAATACAGAATAAAAACGGGCAATACGCAACCGCTCTGGCAGCGGCTGCGCAATATATGTCCAGATTCAGGAAGAATTAATGGAGGAAATGAATTTCAGCGGTGCTATTCTGCGCATCTTCTTCAGCATTAAATAACAGCTGATGCGCACCGGCTTCAAGGATCACCATCGATATCTGCTCTTCGCTCTGGCGAACAAAACATTCAAACTGCTCAAACGTCACGCCCGGCATAACGGATAAAGACTGGCAAACCACCAGTTTTGGCAGATTATCATCCTGCATATCCAGAAAAGCTTTCACCGTCAGTGAGCTGGCATTGATCGCGGACAGATCGGCGGCCAGCGGCAGCAGTGCAGAAGGTCTGACTTCTGCCATCGCGGAAAACAGAATGACGTTATCGACCAAATCAACTTTTGCATCAAAGATGCCGTCAAAATTCTGCATGTGCGGTAAATGCAGCGCCTGACAGGTATCGCATTCAAAAAAACTCATGCCCAGGTCGTCGAGCCATTGACGCAACGTATCCAGAGTGGGAACGACCAGTGATGTCATAATAATGTGCGACCTCTATTGATGAAAAAAATACCGGCACAGCTTACGCAAAAAGAGCGTGTCATACCACGATCGCAATCGATATTGCGCTTAGCCGCCGATTTTAAGGCAAAATTCAGGCGTAGCGTGACGTTCGATCCACTGGATCATCTTGCCAGCTATGTCTATCCCGGTGGTTTTCTCCACTCCTTCCAGCCCCGGAGACGCGTTGACCTCCATGACCAGTGGCCCTCGATCAGCGCGCAGAATATCAACGCCTGCAACGTCCAGGCCCATAGTCCGGGCGGCTTTGAGCGCAATTTCTCTTTCGCGCGGCGTGATACTCGCAATAGTCGCAACACCACCGCGATGGAGATTAGAACGAAAATCGCCCTCTTTAGCCCGTCGTTCAATGGCGGCCACTACTTCGTCGCCCACCACGAAACAGCGGATATCGCGCCCCTTCGCTTCTTTGATATATTCCTGAACCAGGATATGGGCATTCAACCCACGAAAGGCATCTACCACGCTTTCTGCAGCCTGCCGCGTTTCCGCCAACACCACGCCAATACCCTGGGTGCCTTCAACCAGTTTCACCACCAACGGCGCACCGCCAACCATGTCAATCATGTCGCTGGTATCGTCGGGAGAGTGAGCTATCCCGGTGATGGGTAAATCAATTCCCTGACGCGCCAGCAGCTGCAGCGAACGCAGCTTATCGCGCGCTCGTGTAATCGCTACCGATTCATTCAACGGATAGCTACCCAGCATCTCAAACTGGCGCAGCGCCGCCGTCCCATAAAAGGTAATCGCAGAACCAATCCGCGGGATCACCGCGTCGAAATGGGGAAGCTGACGGCCCTTGTAATGAATAGAAGATGCCGCCGGACTGATGTTCATATAGCAAGAAAGGGGATCGATAACTTCAACCAGGTGACCGCGCTGCATCGCCGCTTCACGCAGGCGTTTACAAGAATAGAGCGTTCCGTCCCGGGACAAAATGGCAATTTTCACCCTGCACCTCTCTGAATGACCTGGTAAAAGCTGGCGTATCATACACTGGGTTAAAATCTTTAGCGCGTGGCCCATCCCTGTTTATGCAAATATTCCAGGATAAAGGGGCGACTTTCTTTAATGATGGTACGGCGAATGTGATCGCTCCAGGTGTCACGACGCGTATTGCTGCCGCGGGTCAGATAGTACTGCGCAAGCTGTTCGTCATACTGCGACAAAACGTCTGTATCGAGCGGCTGATACTGGTTTTCGTGCACAACAAGCGACGCTGGCAGGCGCGGCTTGATATCCGGGTTATCCGCAGGCCAGCCAAGGCACAAACCAAACAGCGGCAGAACGTGCTGCGGCAGCTTCAGCAGTTCGGTGACCGGCTCAATATTGTTACGCAAACCGCCAATGAATACGCCGCCAAGTCCCAGCGACTCTGCCGCCGTCAACGCATTTTGCGCCATCATTGCAGTATCAACCACGCCCAGCAGCAGCTGTTCCGCCAGCCCAAGTTGCGCATCAGGGCAAATCTGCAAATGACGATTAAAATCAGCGCAAAACACCCAGAACTCAGCGGCCTGCGCCACATGCTTTTGGCCGCCAGATAAGGTAGCCAGCGATTCACGCAGAGATTTATCCGTTATACGAACGATCGTCGTGCACTGTAGAAAACTGGAGCTTGACGTTCCCTGAGCGGCGGCAATAATCGCCTCACGCTGTGCATCCGAAATAGCATCATCGGTAAAATGGCGAATGGAACGGTGGCTGCGGAGTAAATCAATGGTTGGTGTCATCTCTTTTGTCTCTGTCTAAATCAGTTGAATCACCGGGTGCGCGTGACATCAGTTGCGGTGCCAGCAGTTGAGCAATACGCCACATCAACGCCACCGCAGCAGGGAGCATCAGCAGTACGCCCAGAAATATCATCACCACGCAAGCTAACGGGCTGTTAAGCGGTGCGGGCAAGGTGAGGTAATCGTTAAGCGATAGCAGCGCCAGCGATAACAAAACCATCCCAATTATTTCCAGCATCAATACGCTTTTGGGTAATACACCAATTGTGCGCATACGCGGCCTCCCGGCGAAATGGCTTTCATTATAAAACGTTCCGGCTTGCCGTGTTTAACAGATATAGCTTGAGGATATCAAAGCAACAGGCTGAACCTGCTTTCCATCCGTCACAAATCGCGGCATCATAACAAGTATTGCCATCCGGCCTGATAAGTTCGAGGAGAAAGAGATGTTTGCCGTTATTTTTGGTCGCCCAGGGTGCCCGTATTGCGTGCGCGCAAAAGAATTAGCAGAAAAATTAAGCAGTGAGCATGACGATTTTAACTTCCGCTACATTGATATCCATGCTGAAGGAATTACCAAAGCAGATCTGGAAAAAACAGTAGGTAAGCCAGTTGAAACCGTTCCGCAGATTTTCGTCGATCAAAAACACATCGGCGGCTGCACGGATTTTGAAGCATGGGCAAAAGAGAATATGAATCTGTTCGCCTGATAGCTGTTTCTACGCCCTCAGCTTGAGGGCGTCATCAGTTCTTTTTCCGCCGTTGATGCTGATTGAATAAGCTACTGATAAATAAAAAACATAATGCGCCAAGCGCGCACCAAAACACCGCACTAAACAACCACGCCAGCTCTTGCCACAATGAACGCGTCGGCATAAAAACGAAACGCATCAGTAACAGGCAGCACGGCGCCGCCAACATTGCACCAAGAAGGGGTTTGAGTACTTCCCGACGATGGGAAAAAAAGCTTGCTGCAGCACCAGGTAAGATAAAAAACAACAATCCGACCTCAGGATGCCCTGCTGCTCTGAATGCCCCTTTCACGTTCAGCGTTAATGAAAGACACACCACAATAAAGAGCACAAAGCAGCAGACCGCACTCGCCCAACTTTGCTTATGTTTCAATCGTTCCTCCTGACACATTCTCTATCGAACACTCTTTTCGCCCGCAGGCGTCCAGTCAGATAAAGTAACTCGGCATTCCATGCCAAAAACACACCCACACGATTCTTATAGCCGTTGATACGTAATGAGATTAAACTAGCCGCATATATTGTTATGCTGCATTATTCGGGGCTGTGTACGATGCTATCGCCCCTTAATTTCTGGCAAAAACATTAGCGTAAATTGCCATTTCTTTCAATAGCTTACTAGTAAACAAGAAGTTAGTCTCCGTGAATATAAACGTCGCAGATTTGTTAAATGGGAATTACATCCTGTTATTATTTGTGGTCCTGGCTCTGGGCCTGTGTCTGGGCAAATTGCGTCTGGGTTCAGTCCAACTCGGTAATTCCATTGGCGTTTTAGTGGTCTCCCTATTATTAGGTCAGCAGCACTTTAGTATTAACACCGATGCATTAAATCTCGGCTTTATGCTGTTTATTTTTTGCGTCGGCGTCGAAGCCGGCCCCAACTTTTTTTCGATTTTTTTTCGCGATGGGAAAAATTATCTAATGCTTGCCCTGGTGATGGTCGGTAGCGCAATGCTGATCGCCCTGGGGCTGGGTAAGCTATTTGGCTGGGACATCGGCCTGACGGCTGGTATGCTGGCTGGCTCGATGACCTCAACGCCGGTGCTGGTCGGCGCAGGTGACACCTTGCGCCATTCAGGAATGTCAGGGACACAACTTTCAAGCGCTCTCGATAACCTGAGCTTGGGTTACGCCCTCACCTATTTGATTGGTCTGGTCAGTCTGATTGTTGGTGCGCGCTATTTGCCGAAACTTCAGCATCAGGACCTGCAAACCAGCGCCCAACAAATCGCGCGTGAACGGGGCCTGGATACTGACGCCAATCGTAAAGTTTACCTCCCGGTGATTCGCGCCTATCGCGTTGGCCCGGAGCTGGTGGCATGGGCCGATGGTAAAAATCTGCGCGAACTGGGTATTTATCGTCAGACCGGTTGTTACATTGAACGTATCCGTCGCAACGGCATTCTTGCCAACCCGGATGGTGACGCGGTGCTGCAAATGGGCGATGAGATAGCCCTGGTGGGTTATCCGGACGCCCATGCCCGCCTCGATCCCAGCTTCCGTAACGGTAAAGAGGTGTTCGATCGCGATCTGCTCGATATGCGCATCGTCACTGAAGAAATTGTAGTGAAAAACCACAATGCCGTTGGTCGTCGCCTGGCTCAGTTGAAACTGACCGACCACGGTTGTTTCCTGAACCGCGTGATCCGCAGCCAGATTGAAATGCCTATTGATGACAACGTCGTGCTCAACAAAGGTGACGTATTGCAGGTCAGCGGTGATGCTCGCCGCGTGAAAACCATTGCCGATCGTATCGGCTTCATTTCGATTCACAGTCAGGTGACCGATCTGCTGGCCTTCTGCGCCTTCTTTATCATCGGTCTGATGATCGGGATGATCACCTTCCAGTTCAGTAGTTTCAGCTTCGGCATCGGGAATGCGGCTGGACTGCTGTTCGCCGGTATCATGCTGGGCTTCCTGCGAGCCAACCATCCAACGTTTGGCTACATCCCACAGGGTGCGCTGAACATGGTGAAAGAATTTGGCCTGATGGTATTCATGGCTGGCGTCGGTTTAAGCGCAGGCAGTGGCATTGGTAATGGGCTGGGGGCCGTCGGTGGTCAAATGTTGATTGCCGGTCTGGTAGTCAGCCTGGTTCCGGTTGTTATCTGTTTCTTGTTTGGTGCTTACGTATTGCGCATGAACCGCGCCCTGCTGTTTGGCGCCATGATGGGCGCACGTACCTGTGCTCCGGCAATGGAAATCATCAGCGACACCGCACGCAGCAACATCCCTGCGTTAGGCTATGCCGGGACCTACGCGATAGCCAACGTTCTGCTGACATTAGCGGGGACACTCATCGTCATTGTCTGGCCTGGCCTTGGTTAGCGCTGAAATTTACCCTTAAACGAAAATTTTTTGCAGGTAAGCAGAACTTTTCTTCAAGGCGTCAGTCATAACTATTGCCACTGCTTTTCTTTGATGTCCCCAATTTGTGGAGCCCATCAACCCCGCCGTTTTGGTTCAAGGTTGATGGGTTTTTTGTTGCCTGTTATATTCCCCCTTAAAAATCACTATGTTATAGCCTCATAAAAGCATCATTGGCGACAAAGTGGCGATAGGGGAATTCGAACAGTTGACCGAGGCAACAAAAATGGAATCAGGATAGAAAATTCATCCTGATGATGCAGGGCTTTCAGAATCAGGTTCACCCCACTCGCCAATCAAACAAAGGCTATGTGAAAAAAACATCCTTCTTAGGTTCTGTATTACTTGTTTCACTGCCACTAATCAAAATCTACCACTGTGTAAAGCGAGAAAAAAAATGAGCAAACGAGTTACGTTAATCTATACAGGCAAGCCAGCAGAAACCATTTATACGCCCCAAAATGAGTGGAAGTTCACCCTTGATGACCTATCGCCTAAAGAAACCAGAGTTAGGCCGATAGAATCAATTGAGTTGAACGGAAAGATTTGTTTTTACTCAAAAGAAGATGACGTAATTTCTGAAGATCGCGTTAAATGCGTTTTGCTCGGCATAGATAAATAACTTCACGATAATTTCAGTTAGATTGATCTCTCGATTTTAGCTGTAACCCGCATGAGTCAACCTTTTGCGGGTTTTCATTCAAGCGGCATACAGCAAAGCACCAAACCCCCCTCTCACACAAAAAAATAAAATAGCCATATATATCTTATAGTTATAATAATCTAAAGATTTTCTCAGATCCTTTCTACTGAAAAAAAGTGTAATTCTTTTCAATCTTTTCAGTTGGAGATTTACCGCAAGCCGCCAGTAACGGCGCTATCTGACGGTCTGGTTTGTAGAAAAAGAAAACTGAAAAATTTTATCGATCCAGAAACCGCAGGCGGGTGCGGTGTAGTGCCGTTTTTGTCTGTGAAGTATTTCTTTTGTCAGCATGTAGAGCCGTCAGTGCTTCGCTGTGCATTTGATCCTATTGAGGTGTCTCGTGTGGTATCTGAGCATTGCAATGCGTACAGTGTGGGTTCTGTGCCGCCTGTTAACTGGCACAAAAAAACCCGCATTATGCGGGTTAGCGGAATACTCAATTTATATCAACTGATATGAAGCTATGGTTATCGGCAGGCTTTCTGACCAACATAGTATGCAATTGAACGGTCAATTATAGGTGCCATATTTGGATCTGGTGCTGAGCCATTCATTTGCTCGATAGTGTCACCGCTTCCAAGATACTTGACCGTCGAGGCCGTACAGTCGTACAAACGCTTAGAATATGACACTCCAGATGGTCCCTCTCTCTTGGTTGTTATCGTAGCCATATCACCGGTACGCGTCTTCTCTAAGACCGTATAGCTAGCCTTCGTATCCGTTGGCACAGTAAAAACTTCAGCGGCTAACACATTGAATGAAACTGCTGCGCCTACAGCTAACATAATGAAATTTTTCATATCCCTTTTCCTATCCTTTGAGTCAGCAATAATCCTATCGCAACAATCCTAACAAGGAACTGAGCAAACGACAAAGCCCGCAACATGCGCGGGCCGACGGGATGATCAGGCGATTATTTTCTGGTACTTACTCCGGGTCTGTCCGGCCTTCTCTGCTGTATGGGTAAATGCTCCGGCATTGGTTGGCGTACCAACGCTGGGGTGTGAATGGCTCGCACATTGCTGCGCCAGCTCTGCCAGCAAATCAATGGTGTCCAGCATCATGGTTAGGGTGTTGACGCTCTCACTGCCAATATGGACGGTTGGCCCCATAATCTGCTGACCGCCCGCCGCCACCGATTTGCGCAATGCGGCAATCTTTTCAGTCAGGATTCCCCCCACATCAACATCCACGGCACCGGCTACTTTCGTGGATTGTTTGCCGGTAATATCGGTTTCGTCATTTCCTTCAATGCTGGCCAGCCTGTTGCCTTTCACGGCCTGGCTATAATCCCCTGCACTGACCTGCTGAATTGCTCCGGCCATCAGGGTGGCGGTACCCAGAACCGTGGTCTTATCGGTAGCCTTAATCGTGGTTTCACGGCTGACCAGATCACGCTGTTCTGTATCAGCTTTAACCATCCGCGCCATCGATGTTTCACTGATGGTCTGATCGGTCTGCCTCACCCAGTCGCCAGCCTGGGTAACACGTTGCGACACTTCCGCCCGCTGCTGTTGCAGCTGCTCGCCGGGTTTAACATCCGGCAGGCTGGTACCATCCGGCAGCGTCTGCCTGATAAACGGTTTATCCGGGCGTCCACCTGTAAATGCAACTTCAACCAGCGTCCCTTCAGGCGGGAACTGAAACATACCCGAATCATTACCGGCCATAGGTACCGGCAGCGGCACCGCAGAATATACCGGCGTCTGGTTATCCGGGTTTCCGTCTGCATCAAGCAGCTGCACATCAACGGCATAGCGCGGCCGGAACGGATCGGAAAAATTACCACTTTTCACGGCCTCGCTGGGTGCCACCACTCTGGCCAGTTTTGGCAGATGCAGCCCGGAAGCCAGTTCCGGGTAATGGCTTTCAATCTGGCGCTGTGCCGGTGTTTTCTGTAATGGCTGACCTGTTGCGCGGTTTCTGGGTGTCCAGGTGACGGCCATTGTGTCATTGGTCAGATGAACTTTGGTCACGCGCTCCCCGTTCAGCTCCACACCCGGCCGCAGACTCTGGATCACCGGCAGCGTCATGGAATTACCGCCAGCAGCCCCCTGGCTGAACTCTGCCGGGATATCGACCGGACGACCGGCAAACATCGCTTTTTCCGCACCGCCCACATACAGGGAACCATCCGGTAACTGGTACCAGATGTAATCCGGGATACTGAACGCCCTGCCCAGATTATTCAGCAACTGATAGCCCGTGCCGTTATGGGTGAAATGGGGGATCGGTTTATCACTGTAAGGGGCATCCGGCACACTGACAGCAATTCCGCTGTTTTCCTCCAGCCAGCTGGCTATCTTGCGCAAAGTGGGATGCTGAAATGAACATGGCCACATTCTCTCAAATACGCCAACCAGCTCGCGCACAAACAGACGCTGAAAACCATTTTCGGCAGGTTGTGTGCGTTCCACATAACCAGTAAACCAGCGCAAAAGCAGATCGGAATACCCCACATCCAGCCGCACCAGTTTCCCGGTGTAATCCGTGGCGGTCTGTGCAGTGATAAACCCCCGGCCGCAGCTGTTCAGCTCCAGTACCAGGCTGGCATCAGCCAGGTGAACTTCATCCGTTGAAAGGTACAGGCGTTTAACTGGTTTCATCATTAACCCAAAGCATCATTGACGGGTTTAAGCACCCGTTTTTCAAACCACGTCAGTTTTTCTTCATCTTCCCCGGCACTCTGGCCACCAGGCAGTCCCGCATTACCGGCAGTCTGTTTTTTGGCTGACGTTTTGCCTGTTGCCCGGGCTTCCCGCTTTTCCTGCACGCTGATATGTTCAGCCAGGGTGAACGTGACCAGCCAGGCCATTTTCCCGTCCTGTTGTGGGGCATCAAGCATTCCACTGAATGTCGCCTCGCGAAAATTCACGGCTCTGGCCACTTCATGCGCTACACGGTATTTCTGGCGGTTGCCTCCGGCATCCGTGGCGCTGGCCAGTTCAAAAATACGCTTCAGGATCTCCGGGCTTTTAAACGGAATTTCGCCACTGATACGCAGATCTTTCCCTTTTGCCCCCTGTTCTGATTTGGTTGTGGCGCTTGTCTGGCCGGACTGGTCTTTATCCTGAAACTGCTGCGATACGGTCACGCGCATGTTTTTCAGCTGGATAGCCTCACCATTAAGCGCCAGCGTTGGGATCGAAGTCATGAATCATTCCCTTTATTCCATCCAGATTGTCACCGACCAGCATCACCGCCGCAGTATAGACGGCTGACGGTTGCGGGATATCCTTGACCAGTTCCAGCAGCGTGGTGGCCGTATCGCCGGTGCTGGTAAACACCCATGCTGTGGCACTTTTCCCCTGCAAATCATTCAGCCCGCTGGCCACATCACTGATCAGGCTGTCGCGCAGCTGCGCGAACTCACCCATTTGTTGCTTTAATCCGTCCAGGCTGAATCCCGCACTGGCCGCTTTTTGTGCCTGGCTGACAGCCGCCGCAGACAATGCCGCCCTGCTGGTTGGCACAGACAGCGGAATAGCCACCGGCAACCCCGCCCCGGCTTTAGCGGGGATTTGCATTTTTTCGATGGCCAGCGCCGCAGCGGATTGTGCCAGGCGTTTTACCTGAGTGAATGCCGGTGCAGGGAAAACATCGACCAGACCGTTGAGACGGGTCATAAAATTCTCATGCGTCTGACCTGTCACCATCATGATCATCACATCGGCATTCCCGCCCGTTCCGTCCAGCCTTTCAGCAAGATAGCGGACGGCATTCACCGGGCTGAGATATGCCCCGTTATCCGTATGCTGCCCCAGACCATTGATCCACGGATGCGCCGGAACAATGGAACAATTCAGCGCGGCCAGTGAGTCAGTAAAAGCCAGACGTGCTTCACGCCACATCAGGCACCTCCGGCCAGTTAATATCTGGCGCTGTGCTCAAATCCAGACGGCGCAAAGCAGTGCGGTAAGCGCGTAGTGTTGCCAGTTCTGTTTCCTCATCGGATGAAATATCACCGTCTTTTTGTGCGTCCTCCAGCCAGTCAATACGCGTTGTAACCTCAGCCATACGGCTGTCACGTTCGGCCTCAGCATTAGCCAGATGATCGCGGATTTGCTGCAATTTCCCGTCTTTATAAAACCAGTCATCGCCCAACGTGACGCGCAAATTAGCTTTTGTTGCTGAAAGCTCAACAACGCTCATATTGACCGGGAAAAAGGCATGAATATTCGTTGTGAATGTTCTGACACGACCATCATCGTCATAACCAATTTTTAGTGTCTTTGATTCATCAAATAACTTAATAACGTCATACCAGTCATTACCTTTGTCATCCTTCAAAAACATAACGTTCTGACCATCAATAATTTTTGGTCTGTCTGTAGTGTCTGGTATATATGGAGTGAATTTACCGAAGCTCTGCATTTATATTTCCTTTTAATTAATTACATACCAGGTGTTATTCACAAGTTTTCTGGTATAACGGATCTGAATCCAGCCAACGTTGCTGGAACCGCCCACCATTGAAAAGTTATACATAGCCGCACCATCAGTCGCCCGCATGTAGCCCCGTCCATCCCAAAACTGAAATTCAGTAGGCGCAGTCAGGTCGATATTCTGGACAAAGTTCTGCAATACCCAGTTTTGCGTCGCATAACCTTCAAAGCTAACGGGCTGCGGGTTATGCGGAGAATAGACTCGCTGACCATTATCAAAAACAGCGCCAAAATGACAGGTTCCATCTGGTTTTATTGCTACGGGATTGCTTATCCATTCGCCAGTATTTTCATTATAAAAATTAACTGAGAAAAAACCCTGATAATAACCATAGTTAGCAGCTAAAACACCAGAAGGGTCATAGTTAGCAATAAGACCATTACCCGTTCTTCTGTCAATGTTTTCAATTTGTATACTTCGCGCAGCAAAACCACCGACATTTAAACCTGCATAACCAGTTTTATGTAATAAATCGATACGGTTAACCGCATGATTAAATGCAATTCTATAGTCGTAATCAATTTTAGGATACGTTGTATGAATATCCCAGTAATGATTGCCACTAACCTGATTTGCCAGCCCAAACTCTATTGGTGTGGCAGAATTGTGAGACAAGACTCTATTCGCTTTAAGCGCAGAAATTGACGCAATTCCGGTAACGCTCAAATCCCCTTGAATCTCTCCGCCCGTTTTTGGCAGCGCCCCAACATCTTCGGATGTTGGCTTGTTTGCAGTGTTAAAATCCCGCCGCCATGTTGCCGGATAACCTTCACCGTGGTTAACGTAGGTAAACTGAGCATTTACAACACCAGTCGTTGAGGATGTTGGTGTAGTGACACGAATTGTCATCGCACCACGGACGCCCATAACCTCAACGACCGCACCGGCTAACTGGATATTCCCGCACCCTGTATCAGTGATAGTTCGGTTATCACCATAAGACCACGAACCTTTACACATCCAGTACGGATGATTAAATGACCCCTGCAATTCAAGCCATGCGATAAACTCCGCTGTCGTCCAGTCTCCCCCGCCGCCAATGCTTACCGTTCCGCTGTAAGCCCGTGCCGCCCCGATATTACGCACGAACAAATCTTTTTCGGGAATATCCTTACCGTTCTGCTCTTTAGCCAGTCGCTTATCAGCGTTGTCATTAGCCGCTTTTACTGCCTTTGACGTGGCGGCCAGCTGTTCAGAATCGCTGTCTGTTGCACTGCTTAACTGCACAAACCCTTTTTCGCTGGTTGAGGCATCAGGGTGATTACGCGATTGCTCATGCTTTTTCAGCGCATCACTGGCCTGTTGTTCGTTAAGCGTCCCTTTTGGCCGTAAATCCGTGATATTGCCATTCACATCAATGCTGGCCACAGCAAACACATAATGCTGAACGCCGTTCTGCACGTAATCCGCCAGGTTTTCCGCCACGGTGATTTTGCACTGCGCGTTCCAGACACTGGTAAGCGATCCCGTCCAGCACACATCCAGCCAGACTTTGACCGGTTTTGTTGTCACGGTGATATTCTGATTTGCGGCCAGTGACGTACGCAGCCCTGCTACATAGCCAGTGCCTTTGGTCACAAAGAACTGATTACCCGTTTTACTGACCAGATAACCATCGCCAAAGAATGCCGCAGCGCCGTAAATATCCGCATTTTCCAGGCGCTGACGCTCATCCATTCCGGCCATACGCGCCGTGAAATCAATCTGCCAGGTCTCAGCCGGTGTATTAATCCCGGTTTCGGTCTGTGCGCCGTTGTACTCCATCAGAAACGAACGGGTAAGCACGTTCCCCTGTTGCCCTTCCGCTGTTTTCAGCTTTTGCTGTAATGGCGCATGAACAATCATGGCCAGGGTGCCGCTGGCCTTATTCAGCAGCCCGATCCAGTTGAAACTGAAATCGCCCACGTCAGCGCCCAGAACGGCGGAATACACCACCCCGTTTTCATTCACCACGCCAGTGCGGGTAACAGGCTGCCGGTGCACAATCTGCTCCACAGGCGGCAGTGCCTCACTGCGATCAACGGGAATATCCGGGTTCAGCCCTGGCACATTCGCAAACACAAATTCATCCAGTCGCACCGGCTCGCCGGTCGCCCCCTGCTGCGCTTTCCAGTGTTCAAACGCCAGCGTGATAGCTGTCTGTGACATAAAAAACTCCTTACAAACCTGCGCTGAATGTCGCGTTTCGGGTTTCCGTCCCTGCTAACGAAGCCGGATAAACCACATATTCCCCCTGATCCCATCCGGCTCTGATGGCCATTTTTTCCGATGTGATCACCTCAAACTGATAGCGGCGGCATGTTCGCCCGTACTGCCGGATTATCTGGATAAGCAGCTGCGTGTTGTCCGCTATCTGGCTGTCTGTCACACGTACCAGGATCACATCCCAGTCAATATCTGGCTGACGCTCCCGCAGCTCCACATACCCAATGCCCAGCCGTTCAAAGATGTTGATAAATCCCTCAACGGAACCGGCATCACGGGCATTTACAAAGGCATACGCCACACGCTTACGAAACAGGCTCAGTGGCTCACCATCAAAGCGGGTTATGTCCCGGTCATACGCCAGCAGGTTCAGTAATGCCGGTGTGCAGGTCAGCGGATCAAACTGGTTCAGTGGCCAGGTTATCCAGCCGTAAACCTCCGCCCAGAATCGCCGCGCTGTTTTCAGCAGCTTGTTCGGCTCCCCCTGATTCATCCAGGAAGGAAGCACCATCCCGGCCAGCTTTTTCATGAACTCATTCATTCTCAAGACTCACTACCAGTGACTTCAGACGTGGCACATTCAGCTCACTGGTAATGTCACCCAGTGAAAAGGACAGCGAATCCGCCAGCGCAAAGGTTTTGTGGATCTCCCGCCCCAGTTGAGAAAACGAGAAGCGCGAATATGGCCACGTCTTTCTGACGTCAAAATCAGCGTTTTCACGGAAAGCACAGCGGATCATGTTTTCAATGCCGGCCTTCAGGCTGTTTCGTTCATCGTCTGTCAGGTTGGCCAGATTTCTGACGTACACAGTAACGGCCAGATCGTGACGGGTTTCCGGCATGGCGTAACACTGCATATCGTCGCCGTGGCCGTGGTGTCCCTGCGTATTGATGTAATCATTCACCGCATTCACAAACGGTGCAGAAGCCACCCCGCTGTCCAGCAACAGATAGGCGTTTGCGGTACCCGGTCCCCTCGGCGCTTCATGCTCAAAGAAAATCCGGTCAATACTCAGCCCGGCAACACCGGCAATCATTGAACGGTAAACCGCATCCGTGTGGTAATTACCTACCAGGTTGAACTGGTTGCGGCAGCGTTCACGCAGTTCATCATCACTTTCTTCATCGGCACCCGGCACTGTCAGCCAGTTTTCCTCACTGGACACATGGCTGATACCATCCACGGCCACAGGCAAAATGCGGTAATACCCTGGCGCAAGGTTATAGGCTCCCCCGGTACCGGTGGCTTTCACCGGCAGCAATGCGCTGGCTGTACCGGAAGGGATCACCACATCGCCTGTGGTCGCCAGTTCGTACACCCTGCCGTTGATGCGTTCAGTCTGGATAACCGTTCCGGCCTTCACCGTCACAACGGCTCTGGCATCTTCCTTAAAGAAGCGGATCACACCCTGCGCAGCGCTGGCGGGTTTCGCCGTCACGTTCACCGCCCAGGCCAGCAGACGCAACATGCTCCCGCTGGCCGTGGCCACAAACATATTGGCCAGCACCGTGGACACCAGAACCTCTTTCAGCCACATCACCGGCGCAGTCACAATGGCCGTAATTAACCGCCAGAACGGTGACATACGGGATGTATTGGTGATCATGCCCTCCTCAGCCGCAATCGTATTAAAGCGATCCCGTACTTCAGATTCCGTCACCGGCATCCCGCTGGCCTTCACCACTTCCTCAAAATCAACCTGCGGTTTTTCCGTCATAAATCCACCTGCGCAGAAATGCCGCCAAAGTCATAGGTGCTGGCCGTTATCCATAATCGTTTCTGGCTTTCCTCACTGATTTCCACTGTTCCCGGAATAATCCGCTCATCATCTTCAATCAGTAATTCCATACGGGTAAAAATATCCGCCCGCATTGTTGGGCTGCGTTCGGCAATCAGTTCCGTTGCCAGCCCGCTTTCAACAATGGAATGAATAATGTCCTGTCCGATACTTTTACGGTTATTACACAGTTCAGGTTCATATCCTGTATTCAGAACAAAATCACCGCCCTGAATAAGCAAATCAATATAAAGGCTCTCACTCATGCGCCCAGCTCCTGAAATTCCATTAACTGACCGGGTGTAATCATTTCTTTCGGATAAATGTTTACCGTGTCAATTTTCCGGCTATTGTCGGTCACGGACTTAGCATTACTGTTAATCGTTTTGGTAATTCCGCCCTTCTCAATGCCTTTTAATTCACCTCCGGTCAAAAGCCTGTCTGGGGTGAAGCTATTTTGCGTCACCGCAGGAAGTGCGCTCTCAGCTTTCGCTGATTGTTTTAACTCTGGTACCGGATACACCGCTGTTTCATTTTTAGCGATACCCGCTGAAGCCACGCCCGCCAGTTCAATATCAACACCCGGAATATTATTTAATTTACTTACAATCCAGTTCCATGATTTCAGAAAGCCGTTTTTAACCGACAGCCAGACATTATCAAACAATGACACAATGCCCGTGGCCAGCCCGCTTAATGCCTGAGAAGGAGAAAACCCTGTCAGCATGGAAATAAAACTGTTCCAGCCTTCGCTGATAAACTGCCAGGCTGAAGCAAACACCCCGGCAAGCCATGCCACTACCCTAGCGCATGCCTGAAATGCAGCGGTATCCGTGACCGCGTTCTTTACCGTGTCCCAGTGTTTAATCAGCAGCCAGCAACCGGCAGCAAGTAAGGCAACGGCACCTATTACCAGCAGGATCGGCCAGCTCATCAGATTGATACCTATCCCGGCCATCATTGCCGCCATACGAACCGCCAGCAACGTACCGCGCAGAAATTTCAGCGTGGCGTTCCAGGCAACCACAGCAATGTTCCCCAGCCAGACAGTGGCGGTGTAGATTTTCGTGACGGCCGTCAGCGCCACCCAGATCCCGCGCAACCCCATCATGATGAATCTGGATACACCCATCACGATATTGGCGACTGCCCCCACAGCGGCAAAGCTGAGCAAGGCCATTGCCGCATACCCGACAACACGCGCAATGTTGGGAAACAGCTGCATCCAGCGGGCAAAGGTCTGTCCCATATCAGCCAGGCGGTTCAGAACCGGATAGAGCACCGGGATCAGCGTCAGGCCGATTACGGTCTGGATAGACTTAAGAATTGCCACAAAGCGATCCCACGGCTTCACCATTTTCTGCGCCATCTCCTGGGTACGCTTCAGGCCATCCGCGCCGCCCAGTTCGGTGATATTGCGCTGAAGTAGCGCCACATTACCGTACAGGTGTTTCACCACCGCCGAACTGTCACCAAATGCCGCATCCAGTTCAGCCTGGGCTTTCAGATTCCCTTCCAGGCTTTTGCCATACTTGCCCTGTAACTTGATCAGCATTTCAGGCATGGACAGCATTTTGCCGGTGGAATCCGTGAAGGACAGCCCCAGCTTTTTACCGCCCTCAATGGCTCCGGTCATAAAGCCTTCATAAGCGCTGCTGGCTTCCGTGCCCAGTGTCCGCTGAAGCTGTCCCAGCACGGCCAGCTGTTCATCCAGCCCCACGCCGTAGTTAGTACCCACGCCGCGCGCACCTTCCATCAAATCCTTGATAGCGGCCATTTCCGTGCCAAAGGTTTTGCGCATATACACCATTTTTCCGGCCAGCTGTTCAGCAAACTCAACCTTCCCCAGCCGGTTGGCATCGGCGGAAAAGTTACCGAACATCTGCCCCATAAACTCAGCGGTTTCCGCTGCGGTGGATTTGAGCGCAAACGCAAGGGTATTGGCTACTTTCGTCACTTTCGGCAGCTCATTCCCGGTCAGCCCGGCAATGGACGCGTTTATACTTTCCGTGGACTGTACAAACTCCACTGCACTGGCACCGTAGGTTGTACTGAAGCGCAGCGCATCACGCTGAACGGCCTTAAGCGCAGAATCATCGATCCCTTTTGCAGCCGCATCATTCAGCGCGTCATACATTTCAATGGCGGGCATCAGCGCACCTTTAATTGCCATTCCTGTACCCGCCAGCGCCAGAACGCCGCCGCCAATCTGCATAAAGGCTTCTTTTGATTTTTCAGCAAAGCCCGTTACATTGCCCTGCGCCTGTTTTAAGGGGCGGGACAATTTATCAATCAGGCTTAATGTAAAATCTAACTGTTTCATTCAGTGCCTTTAAATGCTTTAGCCACGCCATTTGCCACGGCTATTCCCGTATATTCCCAGTGACGGTTATCCAGCCATATAGCGGCGGCAATATCGTCAACGGAATCCTGACCATGCGGTAAATAATGACGGCGAAGAATTAAATACTGTTCGAGTCCATTTCGTTCAATATCATGGACTCGCTTTGTCAGTTTTTTACTTCAATCTCCAGTTCCGGCGCGTAAATATCATTAACCTTACTGACCAGTTGCAACGCAGCGCCCGGACGTTTTAATACGTCAATCAGTGTTTCTTTCGTTTCCGGGGTAACAATACGCATCAGATAATTATTTGCAGGTGCAACTTTGTTATCCATTGCCATTTCATTAATCAGTTTATTGTAAGCAGTCTGATTAGGTTCAAAAATAATATCCGCACCACAAACACTCAGTTTAATTTGTTCCATAAATAACATGCTCTCTTAAATTAATTTCATCGACTAACTGATTATGACGCGCCGCACACTGGCCATATATTTCAAGGTAAGCAGTCAGCAGTTCCGCTGCGTCTTTACCTGTTGCCCCGTTCAGGCGCGGCAGCTGCGTGGCGCATCGTGTTTTCAGGTTTTCCTGATAACGCACGTTCGGTACCGGCGACGGCGCTGTTGTACATGCTGACAAACTCATCAGACAGGCACCTGTTAGTAAAAACCGGCTTAAGCACTTCCGTGCGGATTTCTCGCGGTTGCGCATTTCTTAGCGCCTCCAGTTTATCTTCCAGCGCCCTGGCGGAATCACTGGCAATGCCCTGCATCTCCTTGCGCGATTCATTACCCGCCACCTGCGCCGCCGTGTTGATTGCCAGCTCCAGGCTGTCGCGCCGCCAGTCAGCTGTCAGCCAGCCCCAGACAAACGCCAGCGCCACCACAACCAGCCACTGCGCGTGACTCATCAGCGCACCCCGTTATGTTCCAGGCTGAAATGATTACCATCCGGTCTGGATTTGAAACGCCCGCCCCAGCTCCCTCCCAGCGACTCCCAGTATTCACCCAGCGGCAGATAGTCCTCCGTACGGGTCTGATACTGGCCATTCACAAAAAGATTAAAATCCACGGCCAGACGCTGGGTGTGCAGACTGTTAGAAATGCCGCTGCCCTTCTTCGCGTTCAGCGCCGCCTGTTCCGGGGTGCGGTACGCTTCACCAAACGTCAGCCGGTAGCCGCGTTCTTCCGCCCAGTGGATCAGGTTGGCCACCATGACGGTAAACAGCTGCTGCTTTTCACTCAGGGTCATTTGTCACACTCCCGTTTTTCTTTCCCGCTGCACGTCTGCGCAGCCACATTTCAACAGCCTGATAACCTGCAATACCCAGCGCTGCACCGAGTCCCTGAATAGCCAGCGGGCTGGCCTCCGGGATTTGAATCAGCACCGCGCCAGCGATGACTGAAACAAAACTGCCCAAAATCACACGGCTGATAAACAGGCGCGGTGTAATGGGATCATCACTGGCCAGCACCTTCGCAACAGCAATGAGCGCTCCCATAATCAGCAGTGAATAAAGACTTTTTTCATGTTCCTGCATTCCGGCTTCCTTATCCGATCAGGTTTTCCGTGGCTTCCGCTTCCAGATACGGCACACCGTTGATGTTCACGAACTTGGGACTGGTCACAAAATATTTGATTTTGTGCGTTGCCACACCGCCGCCCTTGGGATCGATATCCAGCAGATTACTTAGCTGGAGTTTGTTGCCGAACGATTCCACTTTCATTTCTTCGCTGCCCGCTTTGGCATAGAAAAGAAAATCCAGCGGCGGAATACCACGCCACGAACCTGCGGCGCGGGCTTTGGCCGTCAGTACGCCCAGCACTTTGGAACTGACTTCAATTTCTCCTTCTGCTGCCACATCACCATCAACATGGCCATCCGGCACACCACGGGTCTGGGCGGCGGCGCTGTTATCCGTGATATCGAGTGTGATTTTCTCGATGTGGATCAGATCGCCGTCAAGATAGGTATCAAACGACATACCCGAAATACGTTTACTCATGCAGCGGCCTCCAGACTGGCATCCAGTAACAGACTGATGGTGATTTGCAGCGGAACTTCCCAGGTGCGTACCACCAGATAAATATCCACCGTCTTTTTGTTCTTCCAGACAATGGTCACATCACCCTCCTGCGGCGGCTTCACTTCCCCCGGAAATGACACGCCATTGATACTGGCCGCTGTGGACATTTCACGCAGTGGACGTGCAAACAGCGTCTGGTGTGCAGCAATGCTGCCCGGTGTGCTGTTCAGTGAACGATCCGCGATTTTGCTGATCGCCAGCAGACGTACACGACGCGCCGCTTTATCGGCAACACGCAGGGTTTCAATCGACTGGTAATCACCGCCTTCCACATCCAGCGTTCGCCCGTCAGCCCAGTAAAAACCGTCATAATCCGGGTACCACATCGGCACACTAAAGCGCTGCGCTTCCAGTGCCTGAAGCGTAGCCAGCTCCAGTACCGCCCCGGTACCATCAACCGGCATTTCATCACTCCCCAGATTCAGCAGCGCCCCGGTTTTCACACGGGCAGGACTGTCTGCGATAGTCACGGCACGACTGCACAGACGGCCAGCCAGCACACCCGGCTCATTTCCCCACAGACGCGGAACCAGTTGAACCGCCTTCTCTGCAATACCATCCTGAATAGCAGACACACGGGTCAGGTAATCCGCCTGGGCTTCTTCCTCCTGCATTCCCTGCACGGCCAGAATGAACCACACCCAGCGCCCATATTTAGAAATCAGCGTGGATCGTAACGTCGCCGCCTGATTCACCGGGGCTTTGGCCGTCACATCACTGGACAGCACCACCCCTTCCACCGAACACACCACCTGTGCGGCCAGAACCGCTTTCACCCAGGCATCGTCCTCAGCATCTGCGGGCAGCACATGAATAAATCCCCACCAGTTCTGACCAGCGTTTGCCAGTGCCGCCAGAACATCGTTTTTCAGCGGGCTTTCCCCCTCTCCCAGCAGTGCATCAAAGTCACTCTGGGCATTCACCGCCAGCGTTTTCCCCACATTTTTGGTACCCGTACCGATAAACAGCAGCGTGCGTTCCACTTCATTGGTTTCACCCAGCAGCTGGTTTACCTGGTTCACGGTCACGTTTGGCCAGGTCATGCTTTCCCCTTAATATCCTGCGCCTTAACATCCCAGCCAAAGCCAATGGCCTGAAGCTGACGCGCCAGCGCGTTATCAAATTCATCGTCACTCATGCCCAGAAAGACACGGGCAGGAAGATCCACTGTCCAGCTGGTTTTCACCGCCTTACCGCTGAGTATTCGAATCAGTAACCCCGCCCGGCTGTATGGCATAGTCTGGGTTAACTCGCCCAGCGTGGGCTTTTTCCAGCGTTTACCGGTGCGTACCCGGTACCCCAGCGCCCGCAGTTTTTTGACCTGGGCTGGCGTGGCCATTTTTCCGGCCTCCACCTTCCGTGGCTGGCTGCGACGGCTGACACTGACGCGCATCCCGTTTTGTTGCGCATATCCGACTGTCCCAGCCGGTACCGGCGTTTCCCCGTTCCGGTAGCCACCACCCTGCAAATAGATCCGTACCGCCTGAATTTCTGGCATTTCACGGATATGCAGCAGTTTTGGCAGATTCCGCAGCATCTTTCCTTTGCGCTTCGTTTTACGCCCCGGCCACTTCTGGCCATCCGGTGCTTCCTGATTGCGAACGTGCCGTTTTGCGGCGGCAATCACGCCATATTTGGCCAGCCTCCAGATAAGACGCTGGCGCTTTTTGGGCGGCAGCTCCATGCTGGCCAGTGATTTACGCAACTCTGCCAGCTGTTTTTTATTCAGCTCGCCACCGGCAATCATTCGTTACCGCCTACCGGCGCACCGGTTTCATCCACGCCATAAATATTGGCGGTGATCGCTATCCAGACTTCAGGGTTAACCAGCGACCAGCGTTTCCCCTGCCACGGGATCGCCCCGTTTTCGTCCTCCCTGATAACCAGTTCTTCCGCCATTGGTACCGTCAGCACAATGGTGGCGGTTTCCTCATCCTCCACTGACACATCCCAGTCCGGTTCAGCTTCAGTCAGGCCGACTTCATCCAGTAATTCCCTGTCAGCCTCATCCAGCCACGCGGCCAGCAGCGACATAAGCAACTGCGGCGGACACAGGCGGTACGGGAAACGCTGCCAGCTGATTACCGCGTCATACCGGATCACCGCCTGGCGGTACTGCCCCAGCCCGTAATCCTTCGCGGCAGGGATGAACTTCATTTCATCCAGCACACTGTCAAATGACTGCATGGCGCGCGGCGGCACGTTTTGCTGAAAAAATGCGGTCAGGCTCTCAAGCTGTGTCTGGCTCATACTTTTTTCACCGTTGCCCGTTTAAGCCCCTTCATGCGACGGATAACCACTGAAGCCTCAGCCAGTAACCCGGCGCGGGTTTCCATACTCTCCTGCCCCGGATGGGTTTCACGCCGCCCGACAGTGGCGAACTCCCCCAGCAAATCCGCTTTTGCCCTGGCAAATACCGCTTTCATGTACTGGGCGCACAGGCTGTTAAGCCCACCCATTTTTACGCCCGGAACATCTGCCGCCAGCGTGTGGCCTTTTGCTTTCCAGCTGGCCTCCACGTTTTCCAGCTCGGCATTCACCTCCGCGACTGCGGCCAGCAGCGCCTGACTGATAGTGTCCGCGTCGATATCGGCTGGCAGTGATCGCTGCGCCTGAAAGTCCTTCAGATTCAGATCCGGCCAGAACCCGTTATTCGTCAGCGGTTCATCCTGATAATCCAGCGGTTTTCCGCTAAACATAATTCCCCCGAAAAAGGCGGACTGGCCGGTATCCACGGCACAGCGACACACAGAGTGTTCTGCCCTCCACCGCGTCCGCCTGGCTTGCGGTAGTCTTTACCCCTGCGTCAGTTTTCGGATACGGGCGGCAATCGTCTGCCGTGCCGTTCTGACGCCGATTTTTAAATAGTATTTTTCTGCGGTGGCCAGCAGTTGATCGGCTTTCTCCAGCGTTTCAATGTCGTCCACACTCGCGGCCGTTGTCTGGCCATCTTCGCCGCGCAGCAGCTCCAGCCCGGCAAACTTGAACCACTTGGCCGTGACCTGTTCATGCAGCCGCCAGGTACTGGCGACACGCTCAAATGTGCGGGAGAAATACGGTTCAACACTTTCCCCGCGCCCTGATGTTTCCTGCGCCCAGGCCAGCATCGTATCGGCCACGAACGTGGGAAAATTACTGCGTAACCGATCCGGGGTTGCCTGCTGCTGGCTGATTGCAATGTCAGCCCAGTCCAGCGCCTTATCCAGATCACCCACGTCAAACAGCCAGATAACACACCAGGCAAATACCGGGTTGGCGTACACCTGCCCGCTTTCCAGATAGGCTTCCACAGTCGGTGTCCAGCGCGGCAGCAACACATCCCGTTTAAACTCAACGCGATCCGCGATTGTCGGCAGGTTACGGGCATGGTCCACATCCGTTTCCAGTGCCTTAATCAGCAGGTGCATGCTTTCCGTGGTTTCCAGTGCCTGGCTGCGTTTCAGCTTTTGTTCCATCGCAATGCGCTGGCTGTGACGCTGCGCGGGAGAAAGTGCCATTTATCAGCCCTCTGCTGGTTCGGAAACCTTGCCAATGGTCACAGCGGATTCATCAATGGCCGCGTACAGCTCCGGCACTTCAACCGCGTAACCTTCATTGCGCAGGTATTTGTTTTCGAACTGTTTACGGTCTTCAACAAATTCTGCCTTACGCATACGGGTGTTGCGCTGGGTGTAGATGTGCAAATTAGAAAGCGGCGTGACGACCATACGTTTACCCGGCATAAATGGCGGGATAACAGCAGGACGGCCAGCAATGGTACTGCCCAGCATCTGCGCCGCGATTTTCTCAGTCGGGCGGTCTGCGGCCTGATACAGTCGGTATTGTTCAGCAGCAACCAGATCGGCACCAACCAGAACCACCAGGCGCGGGTCATTGCGGAACTGTGCCGGAATCTTGGCGTTAATCAGGTCTGAAGCCATTGCATCCAGTGATTTGTAATCCCCGGCTTCATCCAGTACGACCGGATCGGTCATAATCTGATTACCACCCAGCAGCGTTTTCATACGCTCATGCCAGCCGATGTTGACATCTTCGCCGTTCGGGTTATCCGTTGGATTCGTCGTTTTGGCACGGCTCTTACCGTTGAAACCAATACGCAGCATATCCAGCGCAAACGCCTGTGTGGTGAACGCCTGGACCAGATTGTAAAACTCGTTTTCGTCCTTACCGGCATTTGCCCAGACCGAAAGCAGATCCCAGCGCAGTGCGGCGCAGCTGTCCGTTTCAACCAGTGAATAGTCATTGCCGTCCACGCCAACCTGACGAACAAAGCGGCCATTTTCACTGCGGCCGGTATGCAGCACGGAAGAACCGACAGAAATCACCTGGCCACTCAGCTGGTCAACATCCAGACAGGTGATCATGTTCAGGAACTCCACGGACTCCAGCAGCGCCAGACGCAGCGCATTTTCCTGCGGGTCATTCAGGGAGAAATAACGACTGGTATCACGTGCGCCAAACTGCTGCGCCATACCACTCGAATATTTATCCAGTAAATCCCGTGCACGATTATTAAGGTGCATAAAACTCCCTCGCGATTAAGCGATAATAAAAATGTTTTGTACTAATTAACGTCAGAACGTATTACAGGAAATTAAATTTACCCGCTTTTTCTGAAATCTTGCGCCCTGGTGTACGGGTGGATTTATTACCCAGATCGTTAAAACGTTGAACGATATCTTTTGCATTATCACGAATAGCCGCAAATTCTTCGGTATCGACCACTTCCGCAATGGTATCCACATCCCCCTGAACATCATTGAGCTGATTTTCAATTTTGGCCACACGGCCTTCCAGTTCGTTTACCGCGTTGGCCAGTGCCTGTAACTTATCATCACCCTGCGCGGTATCATCAGTCGGTGTTTCATCTTCAAACTTCGGTTTAATACCAAACAATTTTTGCCAGTTCTTCATTCGTATATCCTGTTTAATTTTTCCATCACGGGAAATCACACAACTGTAATATCCCTGCTTAGATAATTTTTTGCGCCGACTACTAAAGCGCAGCCGTGTGGTGCCAACACTGGCGGGAGTATCTGTTACCGCCAGTCCCTTGAGGTATGTTCGCCCACTACCTCGCCAGTTCTCATCCGGTTCAACCGAGAAGAACAGGAGCTGATCTTCATGGTTGGCGAAAATTAAACGCATATTCGGGCAAAGGCTGACGTAAAGCCGCGCCAGTCCGTCATCGCCATCATGCCAGGTGGCCTCCAGCACCTCCCCAAAATTACCGCAATCATTCTCGTGCTCAGGCCAAATTAAAGCGACATAGTGGTTATAGTCATAGGTTTCCCCCATATCGATAATCCACTGGCGTTTAATCTCTCTGCCGTCAACGGTATCCCCTTCGGTAGCAACACACAGCCAGTCAGTTTTTAAATGCGACATATCCCCCCTGATTTATTCACCGACGCTGCAAATCAATTATTGCCAAATAAAACCACCACTGCATTACGCTTTATTCTGAACAGTTCGGTTATCACGTATTACCGAACAGACGCGAATTAACACCGCCGTTTTTTCATAACAGCCACGGCATAATTATCCGCATGGCTAAATACTCAGAAGAACTAAAAGGCGTTGTCCGCGCACTTTATTTGCGCCGCTATACGCCAAAAGAAATTGCATCAGAATTAAATCTGCCGAATGCGCGGATCGTTTACTACTGGGCTGAGAAATACAGCTGGGCTGATTTACTCAGCTTTGAAAGTACAGAGGAGGCAATTGAACGCCGCTACCAGCTGCTGGCCAGCCGCGATAATAAAACCGATCTCGACCTGAAAGAAATGGACATGCTGATTGCCCACGCGACAAAGCTGCGTGCTCAAAGCAATAAGCATAAAGAAAAGATGGCCAGCGGCCAGAGTAACGGGCAGGCAGCTGCGCGGGACAGCAACAGCGATGAACCGCGCCCCAAACGCAAAAACAGGAAAAACGATATTTCTTCTCTGACCCAGGCGGATTTTGACACCTGGGCGGATGAACATCTTTTTGAATACCAGAAACACCTGCGCAGGAATATTGGCCAGCAGGTCAGGAACATCCTTAAAAGCCGCCAGATCGGTGCCACCTGGTACTTTGCATTTGAAGCCTTTGAAAACGCGGTCATGACAGGCGATCCGCAAATCTTCCTGTCAGCCTCCAAAGTCCAGGCGGAATACTTCCGGTCTTACATCGTCAACATTGCAGAGCAGTATTTTGGCATCACGCTGACCGGCAACCCGATCCGCCTCAGCAACGGCGCTGAACTGCGTTTTCTCTCAACCAACAAAAACACGGCACAGTCTTACAGTGGCCACCTGTACTGTGACGAATATTTCTGGGTGCCTAACTTCGCCAGGCTTAACGAAGTGGCCAGCGCAATGGCCACCCATGACAAATGGCGCACCACCTACTTTTCAACGCCATCGGCCAAAACGCACCAGGCTTACCCGTTCTGGACGGGTGAGGAATGGAAACAGGGCAGCAAAAAACGCGCGGCCGCCCAGTTCCCGTCCTTTGATGAAATGCGCAACGGCGGACGGCTTTGCCCGGATGGGCAGTGGCGCTATGTCATCACGATGGAGGATGCCATTGCAGGTGGCTTCAACCTGGCCAACATCGAGAAGCTGCGCAACCGATACAACACGGCCACCTTCAACATGCTCTATATGTGCGTGTTCGTGGACAGCAAGGATTCCGTATTCAGCTTTTCAGACCTGGAAGCCTGCGGCGTGGAGGTGGACACCTGGCAGGATCACAACCCGGACGCTGCGCGGCCATTTGGTGACAGGCCGGTATGGGGAGGCTTTGACCCGGCACGCAGCGGCGATTTGTCGTGTTTTGTGATTATTGCCCCGCCGATGTATGCCGCAGAGAAATTCCGCGTTCTGAAGGTCATTAACTGGAAGGGCATGAACTTCCGTTATCAGGCCAGGCAGATCGAGCTCCTGTTTAAAAAATACAACTTCACCTATCTGGGAGTGGACGTTACCGGTATTGGCCAGGGGGTTTTTGACAACATCCAGCATTTTGCCATGCGCGTGGCCGTCGCCATTCGTTACGACATGAACACGAAAAATCAGCTGGTACTGAAAGCGGCGGACGTGGTGGAAAGCCAGCGTATTGAATGGGACAAAAACCTGAAAGAGATCCCGGCCAGCTTTATGGCTGTACGCCGCACCACCACGCAAAGCGGTAACGCCATGACATTTGTCGCTGACCGCAGCCAGGACACTGGCCACGCGGAGGCGTTCTGGGCGATTACCCACGCCCTGCATAACGAACCACTCAATTACGAAAACAAACCGAAATCCCGCTGGGGTGTAAGGAAAGAGGCTGCATGAGTAAAAAAAACCGCTTCGTTAAGCGCAACCCGCGCGGCGATAAGTCCAAAAAAATGAGCATCATTACATTCGGCAAACCGGAACCCGTCCTGACCACCGGCACGGATTACCGCGACATCTGGTACGACAATGCCGCCGATCACTTCACCCAGCCGATTGACCGGCTGGCACTGGCACAGCTTATCAATCTGAACGGTCAGCATGGCGGCATCATCCACGCCCGGAAAAATATGATTGTGTCTGATTATCTGGGCGGTGGCCTGGCTTACGACCAGCTGGAAGCCGCGGCGTTTGACTATACAACCTTCGGGGATATTGCGATTGGTAAAATCCGCAACGGATGGGGGGATGTGATTGCCCTGGAACCTTTACCCGGTCTGTATATCCGCCGCCGTAAAGTCCGGGACAACGCCACAGACCAGCCCGGCGATTATGTGGTATTGCAGGACGGGGAACCGCAGGTATGGCCGCAGGAAGATATCATTTTTATCAAGATGTACGACCCGCAGCAGCATATTTACGGGCTGCCCGACTATATCGGCGGCGTACACTCGGCATTGCTTAACAGTGAAGCCGTAATTTTCCGCCGCCGCTACTACCACAACGGCGCTCATACTGGCGGCATTCTCTACACGCGCGATCCCAGTATGACGGATGAAATGGAAGAAGAAATTGAACAGCAGCTGCGGGACAGCAAAGGTATTGGCAACTTCTCCACCATTCTGGTGAACATTCCTGGCGGGGATGGGGATGCGATCAAGTTTATTGAAATGGGGGATATCTCTGCAAAAGATGAATTTGCCAACATCAAAAACATCAGTGCGCAGGACATTCTCAACGCGCACCGCTTTCCGGCAGGACTGGCCGGAATTGTCCCGCAGAACACTGCCGGTCTGGGAGATGTTGAAAAGGCGGAAAGGATTTACAAGAAAAGCGAGATAGCGCCCATTCAGCGCCGGTTTATGACCGCTGTTAACAACGATCCCGAAATCCCGGAACGGCTGCACCTTAACTTTGATTTAAGTTACACAGAATCAACGGATAAGGATGCGGCATGAGGCGAAAAAGGCTAAAATCCAGGCATCATTTAACAGCTGGAGCATGGAATATGCGAGTTCTGAAAATCGAATGCCCGGAATGCGGCTCAAAGGCTGTTATTCGTAAAACAAACCGGAAGCACCGGCAGATTGCGGATATTTACTGCGCCTGTTCAGATGTGGAGTGTGGCCATACGTTTGTGATGAATCTGACGTTCTCCCACACTCTCAGCCCCAGCGCGAAAACGGGTGATGCGATGGTGCAGAAAATACTGAATGCACTGTCACCCGATCAGCGTCAAATGGCATTAGACCTACTGAAAGCGACTCCCGCCGCCTGATAAGCCCCCTTCACGGGGGTTTTTACTTTCATATTCATCAAGTTTACTTTCCAGATCTGAAGTCAGCTCGCTTAGCCAGGCAAGTGCAATGTCCTTTTCACAGCCAGTGCAATTACTTTTGGCGATCAACCTGGTAAACAACGCAATCCGCTGCAATGCGATAGTTTCCATAAACAAATCCTGCACAAGCATCCTCCTAAAAACAGAATAACTGTATATTCATACAGTATACATTTAAGCACAAAATGTGAAAGTGATTTTTGCTGCTATTCGTTGACAAACAGTGATGTATCACAGACTTAGGAGGCTACAACCACCCCGGCCACAGCTCGTGCATTGGCTCGTTTCGTGTCTCCTGTAATCTGCCATTACGGTAAATCAATGCCGCCTGGCCAAATCTCAAACCACTGCCCCGCATGAGAATGGCTATTTCATCGTCAGAACCTTCAAAACCCCGGCTGCGCAATTCCAGTTTTAACCGTCTGCGGGTTCCACCCTCCGTACAGTTATTGACAGAACTCCAAGGGGCGGCGTTGCCGCCAGAAAAACCCGCCTCCGCTGGCGCTTCGGCCAACTTCGCAACCTTCTGCCACTTCACCAGGCGCGTACATACCGCTGAATCTGGAATCAATGGAGAATAGACACCCTGAACGCGCTGCACGTCCTCTGCGTATTCATTGCCCTGCTCTGTGATTTCATAAGCCAGACGAACAACCAGATCACGACGGGCAACCAGTGCGCCACCCTGCGCCTGGGTGTATGCAGCCCAGTCCCCAACATCCGCAGCAGCCAGAACTGCATCCATTCTGCGGTCAGTCAGCACCTGATCACGTAACCGGCGCAACTCGCGCCAGACTGTCACCGGCGCACCGCCAATCTGCTGAAACTGGCGAATGCGCCAGCGTGAAGCCCATGCAGAAACGGACTTGGCCATATCCCGCAGGTTCTCCCCTGTTTCGTCGTCCTGCTCACCATCCAGCGCAAACCCATCAATGTTTTTGGATATGTATTTGGCAATGTAACCCGTAGCCGAACCTTTAGCGGGATCGATAGCTTCAACATGGAAACGTGCCTTTAGCGCGTTTGGCGTTTGCAGTTCTTCGGAGTCGGTAATTCTGGCGTGATAGCAAAGAATATCGCGCACGGTATCCACATCACCAGGACGCATAAAAAGCAGCATGTGCCAGTGCGGTGTCCCATCGTGGTGAGGCTCTACCACACGAAAACCAAAAACATGGATACCAGCCCGGGAAATAGCGGCGCGGGCTTTCGCCCATACACCGCATAAGTAGCGCTGGGTGTCCTGCGGGGTGCAGCCATCCCACTGTGAAACAAAGCCCCCTTTGCTGTGTACCGCATGGAATCGCGATGGCGCAGTGATGGTGTAAAACTCACCGGCCAGCCCTTCTTCATTGGCCATATCTTCAAATCCTCTCATTCTTACCATTAGCTCACAGCGACGGATCGCCGGATTAGCAACGCTGCGGTGCACCATGCTGTCCAGCGCAATACGCAGCCCTTCATCATTCAGCAGGTCAAACTTTTTGAAGAACTCAAGGTTCCGCTTTTTCTGGTCTATCCATTCACCCAGGGTTTTACGGGACACATAAGCACTGGCTGCTTTCTGTACCTGCCCCACGGCAATGGCCATATGCTCACGTTGCATATCACGCGCCCGCTTAAGACGCAGATACCACCATTCAGGTGCCATCATGCGAAGAATCCCGGATTCAGCCTTACGCGTTTCCAGTTGCCCGCCATTAGCTTCATGCTCTGCCCAGTACGGCGGTTGATTGTTCAGCATCAGGGAACATGTGCTTAAATGGCGATAAGACTCCAGCGTACGGCGGCGCAGCTCTGCGGCATCGTCAGTGCTGCCCACAAACTGATCGGTGAAGTCATAAAGTGACTGGGAGATCCAGCCAGATATCTGGCCAGCCAGTTTTTTGAGATCCGGGCGGTCAAGTGACGGCAGTCGCTCCAGCGACTTACCAAAAGGAAGATCAAGTGCATCAGCGGCCAGCTTGTAACGTGCAGCCACTTTGCGCAGACGTGGCAATACATTCTCACCGATAGTTTTACGCAGGAATGTATTGGCGCGGCGACGCCCGTCACGACCAGACAACAGTTTTTCGTAACGGTTGCCGAAATACCCGGCTAACCAGTCGGGTATTTCATGCAGGAACTGGGAGCGCCATTCATAATCCTGTGGGTTAACAGCCCACAAGCGGCGTTCTGTGATCGTCGCATCGGAAGGGGTACCAGGCGCAAAGGTTTCACGCCGCCAGGCATTGACGGCGTGGTGTTGGCCAGGCTCCAGCATATCAACCACGGTTAACCCACTTGCGCCAGAAATCAATCAGGAAGGCCACAAGTACGGCCGCTACCAGCGGTAGCCAGAAAACCGCACTCAGAGTGATTAACCCTAAGTCCTCAGCATCGTAATCAAATTCGTCCTGGCATTCGTCCCATAAGAGAAAGGCGAAAGTAATACAGGCAAAGAAGGCATAAATGCCGGTGATAATTTCCGCCATCATGCCACCACCGCCCGAACGTCGATCGCTGGGTTAGCAGGTGACTTCAGAATCAGCTCTGCGGCCACTTTCTGGCTTGCAGCTGCTGCACCCACACTGCGTGGCGCGTTTACCCGAACAGCTTCGAATCCTGCATACAGGTAATGCACCATTTCCAGATCGCTGTTTGACGCGACAACCTTAATCCCACGCTCAGCTAGGCGGCGCAACTTACGCGCCAGCCGTCCCTGATCCATGTGTGAAAAACCGCGCTCATGGTAAGCGGTGAAATTATCGGTATCAGTCAGATAAGGCGGATCACAATAAACAACGTCATGCCCGTCCCTTACCAAATCAAGCGTTTCTGAATAGTGTGCAGTAATGAACGTTGCACGTTTCGCTTTTTCAGCAAAAGCGCGGATTTCATCAGCAGGAAAGTAGGTTTTTTTGTACTTACCAAAAGGAACATTGAACTGGCCACGGCGATTGTATCGGCACAGGCCATTGAAGCAGTGACGGTTCAGATAAAGAAAACGCGCCGCAGCTTCCACAGATTCAGAACCAAAGGATTTGCCGGACTGGTTGAAGGCATCACGCACCGTGTAATAGAAAATTGCCCGGTTTTCTTCATCGCCTACTGAACCGGCAGAAAATAAAGCCTCCAGGTCAATGAGCAATGCATCAGTCTGATAAGCCATCGTCTTATACAGGTTAACCAGATCAGGATTCACATCAGCTATCAGATACTCGTCATAATCCGTATTCATCATGACAGCACAGGAACCGGCGAAAGGTTCAATCAGGCGCTTACCTTCCGGCAGGTGGGGAAGCAACTGAGGCATAAGGCGGGCTTTGCTGCCCACCCACTTAAGCGGAGTTTTTACTGCCATGCTGCACCGCCTTTGCTGCAAATCGCTGCGGCTTCTTCGCGGATTAATTCAACGATTTCCGTAGCGCTTAAACCTTCATTAGCTGCATGTGTGGCCAGTTTATCCAGACGGGTGGAACACAGATCAGCAGCTGCGGCTTTACCTTCCTGCGTGGCTTTGGTGAGCATGGCCAGCAGGTCAGTGCCTGATTTTGTTGCGGGTAAATCCTGACGTGTCATGTGCATTTTGGTTTCCTTAAGGCAAAAGAATCCCCGGCCACCTAAGCTGTGGCCAAAAAATTCAGGTTGTTAATTAGTGAAAAGCGGGTTGTACAGTGACTGCGGAATGGTTCGGTGCTGGAATAAGGTGCAGCTCGTACGTTGTCCGCCACCACTCCTGGATCAGTGCTTTAATCTCGCCAACACCCAACGCCCCGGCCGTATAGAAAATTGCGCGGATTCCGGCAATTGCTTCAATCTGCGCTTCTTTGCTTTCGGCCTCGCGATACACGCAGCACCAGAAAGCGGCATTGATCGCCAGCCAGTGACGTGGATTAGTCATGTGCTCAGTGTCATTAAAGAAGAACGGATGCAACGCAATACGACCATTTTTCCTGGTGCTTTTCTCTGCAAAAGCCACGGCGTAATTATGCGGAACTCCCCACACGGCCAGCTCTGCCCCTAACGATTTACCTTCAACGGAAATAATGGCCATCAGAGATTCCCCTGTTCTTGCAACTTATGGACGATGTGAGGCGCGATAATCATCTGCACCCCGCTACTGCTATAAATTGGATGTGCCTTTTTGATCGGGCGGTTCGCGGTGCGCTTCGAAAAATCGCTGTCACGTAAACTGCCAAAACCTTCAAACGTTAACCGTGCCCGTGAAATGCCCCGGCGTAGTTGAATCATGTCCCGGTACCCCAGGCGTTCATAAAGCTCCCGCCAGCAGAATTTGCTTAAGTGGGCTTTGAATACCCCGGCACCTGAAGTAACCGCAGCGGCATGAAGCACTACGCCGCGCCACTCTGGTGTTAAGTTGTCCCACCAGTTCCCCGCATCGCTGTAGGCTGGGTTGATCTGAAGGCGCATTCTTTTGCAGTGTTTCAGGGCGATTTCTGCACGTTCAGTGCTAATTTTCATAGTGCTGCCCCCTATAGCCCCATCAGGTGACGCCACCACGGACGGCGCGGTAGCTGACCATTAAATTTGTACATATGGCCAGGATTCCAGCGCTGACCATTTGGCAATTCAATCCAACCAGTGGAACCGCTTGGCAGCTGTATTGCTGGTGATTCACTTTTCAGATAAGTAACAAACGCTTTCATGGTGCTCCCTCACATCAAACTGGTGGCGTTAGCCGTCACCAGATCCACCGCTGCGGCCAGAACGGGCGCAGACTGGATACGGCTTTCAACGGTGTAAGCCAGCACGGATAAGCTACGGATTGCATCGCGAGCGCGATCCAGAATTTGTGTACGGCGGGCGGCGGTCATATGACCAGTTGATACGGCTTCCCCAGCAATGGCGCCCACACAAGCAGTGGCACTCAGTGCACACAGTTGCATATTGCCCTCTGTGGCATTGTTCACCGGTACGGATGGAAGGCAGTTAATCTGCCCCAGCATTCCATCCAGTAAACGCGCATCTTCGGTATAATCCGTAATGGCTAAAAGCTCGTCACAGGTTAAACGGTGCGGTTGTGCTGGATTCAGTTTGTTGCGCAGGATCTGCGGCCTCATACCAACTGCAGCGGCCACATCTTCCAAATTGTGCTCAATCGCAAATGCTCGGCAAGCCGCATCAAAGTGAGCATGTTTAGCGGTCTGATAATCAAACATAGTCATTGCCCTCAGTCGGTCTCAAAATCGAACTAATTGATGGACACGTTGCAATCTGAGAGCGCATCGATAGTCATAGCCGCAATATTGATCATCACTTTTTCGCGCTTTTTATCTTTCCGTAAGCGATGTCTTACTAAACGACCATCAGCAAGCATTGCATTTATGGTATCGATAGATAACCCTGTGAGTTCGCTATACTTTTCTACTGATACAGATGGCACTGCCAATGTGATTGAAATATGGTTAGTCATAAGGCAACATCTCCCTTTTTAGCTGTGTTGAGTGATAATGAACTCTCATAAATCACATTTTGAAATCACGCAGACTATATGATCACATTTTGAAATCGTCAACACAAAAAGTTTCCAAGGTGAAATCAATGGACTTTAGTACAGGTGGAAGAGGCGCAATTGAGAGAATGGTGGAAGCCTATGGCTTCACCACCAGGCAGTCGTTGTGTGAGCAGCTTGGTGTTTCGAAAAGCAGCCTAGCTACCAGATATATGAGAGATTCTTTCCCTTCTGACTGGGTTATCCAATGCGCCCTTGAAACAGGTTCATCTCTTGAATGGCTCGTAACCGGTAAAGGAAGTTCGAAGAACGATTTAACCTCCGATATTATCCGCTTACCTCATAAAAAAATTATCGAAGGGAAGCTTCTGGACTCTTCTTTTTATTTTTTTGATAAGGCTTTGTTGCCACAAGGCTTAAGTAAACCTGTAATCATTTCAGAAGAAAATAATACTTCCCTAGTAGACTTCGGCTTCAATGAATTGACTGATGGGAAATGGATTCTTGAAATAGAAGGAAAAAACAGTATTCGCAATATCACTCGAATACCTGTTGGTAAAATTAAAATTGATAATGAAAAATCTTCTTTTGAATGTTCTTTAGAAGATATAACAATAATAGCAAAGTGGCACTCAGCCCTTTTTTCCTATTAATGTTTTTTACTGGAAATAGTTATTATGACTAACGCAAGCAATAAAGTTGAACGTGGCATTATTACTTTTTTTAACTTTGAACAATTCGGTCTTTATCAGATATTACAAGGAAAATCACCAAAACTGGTAGAGTCAAACATGAACTCTGTTTTGGTGGGCTTAAGAGAATGGATTTCTTCTCGCTCCGTTTTACAGTCTGTTCCTTGGGGAAATGAAAACAACCGCAGGACAAAAGCTTTCTGTAAAAATATATCTTTTGATAGCGAAACCGGTGATTATTTATTTGTTATCTGGAAGACTATCGGGGATAGCAAAGGCGACATCCAAGGAATAGAAGCAAACAGCATGATAGATGAAACGTCAGACAATGTTGTTTCCGCTTCTGATACACAGGATGGGAAAAACTACATCTGGGGTCTCCCTTGTTACTACTGGGTTATACCAGAATACAATAAAGTTGCTTCCATCAGATTCCCAAGCTCTTATGCTGATACTGATCTTTTCTGTCAGTATATCAAAGCCTACGTTGATTATAGATTTGAAGACCCTTCTAAAATCATTCATGATATCGAAATTCCACGCAAAGGTAATCCTGAGCCATCTAAATTTAAACGGGTGTTTTTCAAAAAAGGGAAGCATAGCCTAACTTTTAAAATTCTGGCAAAACAAACACGTAAAATAACAAAAGGTGCAAATATTGCAGAGCTTTGCAAAAAGATCACCCATATAGTATATCATGATGTTATTGAAACTAACGTTCCAGACTCAAGAACGGAATGGCAGAAACTATTTGATAAAGTTGGGGGGATATTTTCCAATAGCTCTCCTGTGTTGTCAAAGCGACACAAAGTTGAATTGCTAGTGGAAGGTCAACCAACACCGGAAGAGTTTGAACGGCTGATTGAAGAATATCTAGAGGAATTCGATCCTGTGGAGGCCTCTGATGATGATACTGATAATGATGTCGCCGAAGAAAATAAAGATAAAAATCAGGTTCGCATAGGATTTAAGGTTAACGGTAAAAATGGAGCAACTACCTGGCTTGACGAATATGTTTTACGTCATGAGATATACACTAGCCTTGGGAACAGAAATAAACATTATTCTTCCTCTTATTTATTAAGCGTAGTAAAAAACCATAGAAATGATTTGATTGAGTATTTAAAAGAAGAAAATAGCAAAGAAACGGATGAAGAATTAAGTTATACTGAAGCAGATAACGACGGAGATGGAAACGTTACAGGTTTGGGGGCTTAGTATGATATTAAAGTATTGGAAATGGCACCTCTGTTTAATAGTGGTTTTGGGGTTTATTGCTTTTAATTTTGGTGCACTGTATAGGTATAGTGATATAAAAGATGTGTTATCCACATTGCAAAATATATCAGCTATGATTTTTACCATTGCTGGAATTTGGCTCGCATACATATACCCTAAAGCAATCTCAGCAATTGTTAAACCATCGACTTTAAATAGAGAAAAACTTGGCTCCACTGCACCCAATAATGAGACAATTACCCCTGAAAAAACTCTTACAGTAGAAGAACTAAATTCCATTAATAAAGATATTAAGCGTATCACAATGATTGTTGAAACAATCATTGTTTCTGCTTTTGTTATATTCGCAATAATTTTAATCAACGCATTTAAACCCATTTTCTCTAACTTTGATTTAATTAAAAATAATTTAGAGACATTCAATAAAATGGGTTGTTTCACATCCCTCACTCTAGTCTACTTACAGCTAGTATCATTATTCACTATCATTTCAAGTAACGTTGTTTTCTTGAACGATATTCATAATGAAAAAAATGATAGCGAACTTAATCGCCTTAAATAATCAATGTTTAAGTCAACATTCCTTATACATTGACACTGTACATACAACCAGTAAACTCTCCTAAAATTTAGGAGAGTTTATGGCTATAAGAAGAGTGAATACTGGAAAGTGGTTATGTGAATGCTATCCAGCTGGACGTTCAGGCCGCAGAATCCGTAAGCAATTTGCAACCAAAGGTGAAGCTCTCGCCTTTGAGCGCCATATTATGGATGAAGATGCCTCTAAACCGTGGCTTGGGAAAACTGTAGATAGACGCTCACTCAAAGATATAGTAAACCTCTGGTACAAGCTTCACGGAATATCTCTTGCAGCTGGCAAACACGTATACGAAAAACTGCTGCTAATTGTGGATGCGCTGGATAACCCACTCGCCACAGACCTGACTCCAAAGATGTTTGCTCACTATCGCGACAAACGCCTAACCGGAGAGATTTATTTCAGTGAAAAATGGAAGAAAGGAGCAAGCCCAGTAACGGTAAATCTCGAGCAAAGTTATTTAAGTGGTGCCTTTAGTGAATTGATTCGCTTGGGCGAATGGCCCTTGCCAAACCCTCTTGAAAAAATGCGCAAATTTACCGTTGCGGAAAAGGAAATGGCATGGCTTACACATGATCAGATTGCAGAGTTGCTGTATGAATGCCAGCTCCAAAACAAGCTATTAACGCTAGTTGTGAAAATATGCCTTAGTACAGGAGCGCGATGGAGAGAGGCCGTAAACCTAACAAGGTCGCAGGTTACAAAGTACCGCATTACGTTCACTAGAACCAAGGGGAAGAAGAACAGAAGCATTCCTATAAGCAAGGAATTGTACGAAGAGATCACAGCACTTAATGGGTTTAAATTTTTTGATGATTACTATTTTCAATTTGCATCAGTGATGGAAAAAACCTCTATCATACTGCCCCGTGGTCAGTTAACCCATGTGCTACGCCACACTTTTGCAGCTCACTTTATGATGTCCGGTGGAAATATGCTTGTGTTACAAAAAATACTGGGCCACCACGATATAAAAATGACTATGCGATATGCTCATCTTGCCCCAGACCATCTTGAAACTGCATTAAGATTTAACCCGTTAGCAACGATGAAATCCAACTGAGATCTCTTTTCCATAAATTTAAATAATATATATTACAAATTCATTGATTATATGGACTTTTGGAGAGTTTTAACATGTGGCCAAGAAATAAATACACTGGTCCGGGAGGCGGCCTATATACCGGCCCTGGTGGAGGTCTTTATACAGGACCTGGCGGCGGTGCTTACACAGGACCAGGAGGTGGTCTCTATACTGGGCCTGGTGGTGGTTTGTACACTGGTCCTGGTGGTGGTCTATATACTGGACCTGGTGGCGGAATGTATACCGGGCCTGGTGGTGGTCTATATACTGGCCCTGGTGGTGGTTTATACACAGGTCCCGGAGGGGGGCTTTACACAGGACCTGGTGGCGGAATGTACACTGGACCAGGAGAATCATACCAAAGCAACATTCCTCCCTGGGATGTATTTATTGATATATTAAGAAAGCATGGATACCACTCTATCGCCGATACCATTGCTCGCTACCTGTAAAATTCTCACTATTAGCTAAGTCAAATTTCTTTAAAAACATAGCTCATACTCCACACAGGTTGAAGGATCAAAGCCGCGGGTAATCCTACCAGCGGCTTTTATCACCATAATTGGTTTTCTGATTAATGAATGACCATAGCTACCAACCTACTTTATGCCCCTATAGTGGCGACAATATGGCGGCAGCGATTGCCATTCCCTAACCTTTATAACCACTCACTACTATTTTAACTCATTGATTATAATGTAACTTATTGTTTTAAATGGCCCATTTATATAAATGGGTTTTTTGTTGCCTGAAATTTACTACTGAAAAAATCAATCACGTACACCAACACCAACACCAACACCAACACCAGCAGTATGCCCGTATTCGAAGTCAGTGTACTTATGGTTCCTCGTGCTGCCTGGCAATCAAACACAATTAAATTTAACTGGAACCCTACCATCGAAAATTATGGCTATATACCTGTGACTCATATCTCAATTTTTTGAGTCGAAAGTTTGACAGTTCATTTCAACTCTGTTTTATTGCCTACACGATAATTATCCACAACATCTCTATTTAAATAGTGAACTTTTTCATGCTTTTAATTTACTCATGGTGATAAGTAATGAAGCTGCAAACTGTTATTCATAGAAAGAACATAATTTACTTTACTGTCGGCCTGGCCATGTTGACGATAATGGGAATTCTGGGAGTGGACACTTATTTACCTTCAATTCCCGACATCGCAAAAGAATTTAAAAAAAATGTCTCAACCACGCAGTTGTCGATTATGGTTTATACCCTATGCATTGGTTTTGGACAGCTAATTTTTGGTCCATTATCTGATGCTATTGGCCGGCGAAAAATTATGCTTACAGGTGCGGTTATTTATGGCGTGACAACATATTGTCTCACGCTCTCAACCGGTCTGGTTATGTTTCTGGCGATCCGTGTCATACAAGGTCTTTCTATATCAATAACGCTGGTTACAGCAATCAGCGCAGTTCGAGATGTAACTCGTGGTTCAGTGGCCGCGACGCTGTATGCCATCATCATCACTATCGAAGGTGTCGTTCCCATTGCTTCGCCCCTGCTGGGAGGGGTAATTAATGACTTATGGGGATGGCGCGCAATTTTTTTAATGATATGTGGCTATGCTATTATAACGTTAATATACGTTTATTTTAACTTCCCTGAAACACTCAGCCATGAGAGAAGGGTTGCCTATTCATTAAAATCATCATTTAATACGTATAAAGAGATCAGCAAACAACCTCGATTTTATCTACCTTGTCTGTCTCTTGGTCTGTCATTTTCGCTGATTTATTGCTATGTCACAGCCTCCCCATTTATTTTTATGGTTACGTTTGGATACTCATCAACGCAATTTGGTGTGCTTTCATCAATTATTGGAGGCTTCCTACTGCTGGGGGCTGCATTATCAGGTAAACTTCTTAAGAAAAGGTCTGCGCCGCAAATTTTGAATTCGTGGCTGAAAATCATCGCCTCATTTATTGTACTGTGTATTCCATTAATAATACTTAGTTATCACGTCAATATTTTTATATTCTTCTTTATTATCCTGATGTTTGCTGGAGGGATGTTCGAATCACTCTATACCTACCTGACCATGTCCAGTCAGCGCACCAACCTGGGAGCGACCTCTGCGTTGATGGGAGCCGCCTCGCTGGTTATTCCGTCAGTCATCGGAGGTGTCGGTAGTTTTTTAATTGAGCTAAATACCAGCATCTGGATGATGTACTTGCTTTTGATAATTTTGATAATGATATACATGTTAAAGAAATATCAAACACTTACAGTAACTGATCGGCGTTAAAATGAGCTGATAGACATTGCTGCTATAAGATCTATAGCAGCAATGTCCCCGACATAACCTGATTTTTCATCGCTGAGTGAGGTTCCCCGGAAACGCTTTCTCAAATTTGCAGCATGCCCGTTATGGCACATACTTTACTCGGTGCTAAATGGTGATGGGGTTGCTATGTTACTCTCAGGCAAAGTCGCAATGATCTTCGGTGGCAGCGGCGCTATTGGTAGTGCAGTTGCGCATACTATGGCGCGCGAAGGGGCCCATGTGTATCTGGGCGCGCGCCGTCAGGAAAAGCTGGATTGGACCGCCAGTGGCATCCGAACGGCGGGTGGTACAGTCGAAACCTTTATCACCGATGTACTCGACGAGCACAACGCATCGAAGGAAGTTACCCGCCTTGTACAGCAAACCGGTGGAATAGATGTGGTGGTTAACGCAACGGGATTTATGCACGAACAGGGCAAGCGCATCGATGCATTATCCCTCTCTGAGTTTATGAGCGGTATCACCCCTTTTTTTGCGGCGCAGTTCAATATCGCAAAAGCCGTAACGCCGCACATGGGCGGCAATCGAGCGGGCGTTATTCTCACCATCGTTGCGCCCGCAGCCCCGATGGCGATGCCCGGGCATCTCGGCCATATCGTCGGCTGTGCAGGAACAGAGGCTTTTATTAAGGCGCTCGCCAGCGAGACGGGACCAATAAACATTCGTGTCGTCGGCGTGCGGTCGCATGCGATTGTGGATGCTGTAGCGGCTGGCTCCTATACCGGAGAAATTTTCACCGCTAAAGCACAGTCAATGGGTTTAACCGTCGATCAATGGTTAGGGGGGGCGGCGCAAAGTACCATGCTCGCGCGCCTGCCTACGCTTGCACAAATCGCTGAGGTTACAACCTTTCTCGCTTCAGACCATGCCAGCGCCATGACCGCCACAGTGGTAAATATTACCGGGGGCGCCACCATAAGCTAATTTACCCGCTTTTCACGCCACGCGCTGCTGCGAGCCTTTTTTTGCACTCGGACGGGAACACAATGCTATACCGCACATAATAACCAACGCGCTCACCAGATGATATGAATGCAGAGTGACGTGCAAAAACATCACACTAAATAATCCGCCACTCAATGGGATCAAGTGTGAATAGATCTCTCCACGCGTTGCGCCAATGGCGCTAATCCCTTTGTTCCATAATAGATATGACAGCCACGAAGGAAAAATAACAAGGTATGCCAGCCCAGTCACAACGCCTGTATTGGCATAGCTATTCCATCCCGGCATACCATTGCGTATCAACTCCAAAGCCAGTACCGGAATAAGTACAATCGCACCTAACAGCGCGCTCACTGCGACAAAGGCGTTTCCCTTTACCTCACGCGGTTTAATGCGTAAAAAAGCACAATAGACGGCCCAACTTAACGCTGACCCCATGGTCCAGAAATCGCCCTGATTCAGATGCGCAAATAGCCGCGCATTTATCATATCACCCTGCGACACCAGCCATATAACACCAACAGTACTCAGGATCACACCAGCTATATTTCGCGCAGAAATCCGCTCTTTAAAAAAGAACTTATTGATTAACAGTACGAGCGCCGGGGTGGTGGACATATAAATCGCGGCATTAAGCGAGGTTGTATATTGCAAGCCGATATACAACGTTAAGGGGAAAAGAACCTGACCACAAAGCGCAAGGAAGACGATAGTACCAAAGGATTTTTTCATCACCGGCCATTGCTCTGTGACCTGACGAAAATAGAGCGTCATCAATAATAATGCGGTAAATACCCAGCGTGCCGCTGATAAAACGATGGGATTAACTTCAGCGACCAAGAGATGACCAATCACATAATTTCCACCCCAAAAACAGGCAGCCAGACTGAGTAAAAGATAGGGCATATTTGCGCCTTATTGTCAGTTGTACGGTATGACCACAAGGCTACGGCGGCGTGAGAATGAATGCTAATATAACGTTTTTATCCATCTGCATAGATTAAAACTATGAAATTTACGCTAAGGCAACTTGAGTTTTACATCGCGCTTGCAGAAACATTACAAATTTCCAAAGCTGCTGCACGCTGTCATATTTCTCAGTCATCAATGACCATTGCCATGCGGAACCTGGAAGAAGCATTAGACGTGCAGCTATTTGTACGTTATCCCAAAGGTGTGAAGCTCACCGCTGAGGGCGAGCGCTTTCTGGCACATGCCTGCAACATCATCAACAGTAGCCACTCGGCTATTGACGCCCTGCATGACAGGAGCGAAATTCTCACCGGCACGGTGCGCATAGGCATTGCTGAAACGCTCTCTGCCTATCTTATTCCGGATATACTCAACGATATTGAACGACGTTTCCCTTTGCTGGAGATCGTGTTTTATGAAGCTACTGCACCGGAACTGGTACAGGCGCTACGGGAACAAAAGGTCGATTTTTGCCTGCTTCTGACCTCAAATATCAACCATGATAACGACCTGGAGATCGAAACATTTATTCGTTCACAGCGCCGCCTGTGGACGTCTATTGGGCATCCGCTACAGAGCCAGGCATCGATCCGTTTAATAGACGTCGAGAAACTACCATTTTTACTACTGGAAACCGATAAGTACCCTGACGTAATCATCGATTACTGGCAGCAGCGTGGCTATACGCCCAATATCAGTTTTCGCAGCAACTCTTTTGAAGCAATAAGAAGTCTGGTTGCAAAAGGTAGAGGGATAACCATTTTATCCGACCTGGTGTATCGCCCGTGGTCACTGGATGGTCTGCGCGTCATGCACAGAACGATTGATGATTTTATTACTTATATGGATGTCGGGACGGTAAAAATAGCCGCCCGACCGTTGACGCCAGAGGCGGTAAAAGTCATTGATTTTTTACGTCAGGCCGTTACCCGCCTCGACAAACCATTTTGAGGATTTTATCTCTGCGGCAATTCGGCAATACGCTCCACCATCATCAGAATATCTTCTCGCTGCAGCGGTTTTTTATCCGTGACAAAATGCAGCGTCATTCCTTCAATAAACGCATCCAGCGCCCGCGCCGTAACCGGATCAAACCACTGCTCTAACGTTTGTTGGCTACGTAGCATCCAGTTCTGCATCACCGTTTTCAACGCTGGTTTACGGCTGGCGAAAGCATACAGCTGATACATAAGCTCCATATTATCAGGCGTTGTGACCTGGGAGCCGTAAATCATATCGGTAATCGCATGGCAGGCCGCCTGCGCATCAGCAACGTCGGCAAAAAAATCCTGGTACTGCTGAGACATAGTATGCGTAAAACAGCTGAATGCCTCCAACAGCAGATCATCTATTCCTGCAAAATAATAGGTCATTGAGCCCAGTGGCACCTCGGCAATCATAGCGATTTTACGATGTGTAACCCCATGAATACCATGGATTACTATCGCCTTAAGGGTGGCCTGAACTATTTTTTCCCGCCGCTGCGGATCGTTTGCACGTCGCACTGCATTTCCTCTTCTTGCATTTGTGTACAAATGTACACAACCTTGCTAATGTTGTCTTCTTTCCTCTTTTCTTTGGCTCGAATTCATGACTGGCATCTCATCACGCAAAGCCTTAAGACGTCGCACCTGGGCGCTGTTCACGTTCTTCTTTTTACCAGGATTATTAATGGCCTCCTGGGCAACGCGTACCCCTGCCATCAGAGATATCCTCTCAATCTCTACCGCCGAAATGGGCGCGGTGCTGTTTGGACTCTCTATTGGTTCGATGAGTGGCATTCTTTGTTCGGCCTGGCTGGTGAAACGATTTGGCACGCGCAAAGTGATCCGCACTACCATGTCATGTGCGGTCATTGGGATGGCTATCCTCAGCGTGGCGCTCTGGCTGCATTCCGCCTGGCTTTTCGCATTTGGTCTGGCCGTGTTTGGCGCCAGTTTTGGCGCAGCAGAAGTGGCCATCAACGTCGAAGGTGCGGCGGTTGAACGCGAAATGAATAAAACCGTGCTGCCGATGATGCATGGTTTTTACAGCCTGGGTACGCTGGCGGGCGCAGGAGTCGGGATGATGCTTACCGCCTTCAGCGTCCCGGCAAACGCGCATATTCTGCTGGCGGCGCTGGTAGCTATCACTCCTATCTTTATCGCCATCAAAGCAATTCCTGACGGCACGGGTAAAAATGCCGCTGATGGTTCTCCCTCCGGTGAAAAAGGACTGCCTTTTTATCGCGATATTCAGTTATTGCTGATTGGCGTCGTGGTGCTCGCAATGGCATTTGCTGAAGGTTCCGCCAACGACTGGCTTCCGCTGCTGATGGTGGACGGTCATGGGTTTAGCCCAACATCAGGCTCTCTGATTTATGCCGGATTTACGCTGGGTATGACCGTTGGCCGCTTTACTGGCGGCTGGTTCATCGACCGCTACAGCCGCGTCACGGTGGTGCGCGCCAGTGCGCTGATGGGCGCTCTCGGGATTAGCCTGATTATTTTTGTCGACAGCTCTTGGGTGGCGGGTGTTTCCGTTATTTTGTGGGGACTCGGTGCATCACTCGGCTTCCCGCTGACCATTTCAGCCGCCAGCGACACCGGTCCCGATGCACCAACCCGCGTCAGCGTTGTCGCAACAACCGGCTATCTGGCGTTCCTGGTTGGACCGCCGCTGCTGGGCTACCTGGGTGAACACTACGGCCTGCGCAGCGCTATGCTGGTGGTGCTGGCGCTGGTGCTTGTTGCCGCCATCGTCGCGAAAGCGGTGGCGAAACCGGATCTCAAAAATACCACGGTGATGGAGAACAGCTAATGAGCATCAAATTAATTGCGGTCGACATGGATGGCACATTTTTAAGTGACCAAAAAACCTATAACCGTGAGCGCTTTATGGCGCAATACCGCCAGATGAAAGAACAAGGGATCCGCTTTGTGGTCGCCAGCGGCAATCAATATTATCAGTTGATTTCCTTTTTCCCCGAACTGGCCAGTGAGATCTCATTTGTTGCCGAAAACGGCGGTTGGGTAGTCAGTGAAGGTGAAGATGTTTTTAACGGCGAACTGGCAAAGGATGATTTCCAGGCCATCGTTGAACATCTGCTGACCCGTACAGACATTGATATCATTGCCTGTGGTAAAAGCAGCGCCTACACGCTGAAGCAGTACAGCGATGAACATAAAGCTGTTTCCGCCATGTATTATCATCGTCTCGAATTTGTAGATAATTTTGACAATCTTAACGACGTTTTCTTCAAGTTCGGGCTGAATATTTCCGACGACAGAATCCCACAGGTGCAGGCCGATCTCCACGAGGCGATTGGCGACATTATGGTGCCGGTGCATACCGGCTACGGGAGCATCGATTTAATTATTCCTGGCGTGCATAAGGCAAATGGTCTGCGGCTGCTGCAACAACGCTGGAATATTAACGACGATGAGGTTGTTGTGTTTGGCGATGGTGGAAATGATATTGAAATGCTGCGCCAGGCGGGATTTAGTTTTGCAATGGCCAACGCCCATGAGCCGGTTATCAAGGCGGCGAAATATCGCGCGGGATCGAACAACGAAGAGGGCGTCCTGGATATTATCGACCGCGTGTTAAAGAATGAAGCACCGTTTACGCATTAACGCCTCAGCACAGACGGCAACAAAATGATGGCATGATCTATTCATAATCCGCCTCAAATTAACCCACTGGATTATTACTTCCAGTGAATATTTCAGGTGAGCGGATTATGAAGAAAAGTGTACTGATGGCGACATTGTTGCTGGGTTTTGCAGGGTCAGTATTTGCACAAAGCGTTACCGTTGATGTACCAAGCGGTTATAAAGTGGTGATCGTGCCCTCTTCCGTCAGCGTGCCTCAGGCGGTCAACGTGACTACCGCGCCACAAACGGTGTATGTTGCCCCGGCTCCTGCCCCGGCTCCTGTTTATCGCGCACATCCTTATGCGCGACATGTTGCCAGCGTCGGTGAAGGCATGATCATCGAACATCAGATTGACGATCACCACTAAGTTTCTGCCAGGCCCGGGCTACCGGGCTTTAGCCTTCCCGGGAATCCCCTACCCGTTTATCTTTCAGGAAGATCACCATAAGAATCAGCCACAGCACCCCGCTGGCCAGATTGAACAAGCTGAACAAGCCGTTGCCTCCCAGCAGATAAGCGTGTTTACTCAGCTCGATACCAACGGTAAAAATCAGCATCTGCAACATACCCATTGCGGCAGAAACCGTACCTTTACTCATTTCACTGGCAAACAGCGTCAGGCGCACCAGCCCCGCATTCGCCACGCCAATGCCAAACGCATAGATACTCAAACCCGCCGTCATCCATAGATATGCATGAGATGACACCACCGTGGCCGCAGCGGCAATAATCAGGCCAACGGCAATTGGCCAGCCGCCCATGATAATCAGCGAACGCACGGTTTTTCGCGAAGTCAGACGCGCCAGCACCAGGTTACCGGCAATCAGCGCACCAAAAATCGGCACCTGCAACAGGCCATATTCGTAACTACTGAGATGTTCTCCGCTGATGATAATAATCGGAGATTGCGCAATCCACGCCAGTAACGGCAGGCTGACAAAACCCAACGCCAGTGCGCCTGCAACGAAACGCACGTTCCTTAGCACCAACTTATAATCCTTGCCCAGCTCTTTAATGGACAGCTTTTCACCCAGCCGGGTTGCCGTTTCCGGCATCGCGCGTTGCAGACCAAAAAAGGAGATGGCCGCCAGAGCAGCAAACAGGATAAACATCCCTTCCCACGGCAGAACATGTACCCAGGCTGCGCCTACCAACGGACCCAGCAGCGGCGCAATCAGCGCCACGTTTGCCATCAGCGCGGTAATTTTTATGCAGACCGCTTCTTCAAAGGATTCCTGAATGGCGGCGTAACCCACCGCACCAATAAAGCACAGGCTTATCCCCTGCAAAAAACGCAGGAAAGTAAATTGCTCAATATTCTGTGCAAGCAGGGTCGCAAGGCAGGTCACGATGAACCAGAGCACGCCGGTTAACATTACCGGACGACGCCCAACACGATCCGATAGCGGTCCTAACAACCACTGTAAAAACATGCCGCCAGCCAGATAGGCAGTCATGGATGTGGGTACCCAATCTAATCCGGCATTGTATTGCTCCACCACCGCCAACATTCCAGGCTGGATCATATCGTTGCCGATATAAGTAGAGAATTCGTAAAGCACCAGACAGAGAGGGAAAAGTAATGCCTGACGCCCCAAACGGGCGCCTGAAGATAAACGGTTCTGCATGCAGTCTCTTAGCTATAGAAAAATCGCGCAAAGTGTAATAAATGCGCCGTACTGGTGATAGTGAATTATGTGATTTGAAAGCAAAATGCGCACATTTTTACATTCATTTGCTCAAGAAGATTTTGCTTTAAGGTTAATTTAAGTTGAGACCGCTATTATGCTCAATAAGTCTCATTAATTGTCTTAAAAATAGTCATTTAGCAGACAAATAAGACAAGACCGCTTTTTATCCCGTGAAAGCAATTTTATGCTCTCGCTCCCATGGGCCTTTTTAACGATTACACTGAGTCTGGACGTTATGCTGGAAAATCTGAACAACTCACTTTTTTACCTGATCAATGCAACACCCGACTCTGCGCAATGGGCAATTTCGCTCGCCATTTTCATTGCCAAAGATCTGATCAGCATTGTGCCGCTGTTAGCCGTTGTGCTCTGGCTTTGGGGACCGCGTGGTCAGGTTACGCTCCAGCGCCAGTTGGTCATCAAAATGGCCATTGCGTTGATAGTTGGTCTGACGATTTCCTGGCTGATGGGACATCTGTTCCCTCACGATCGCCCGTTTGTAAACCACATCGGTTACAACTTCCTGCATCATGCGGCAGATGATTCTTTCCCGAGTGACCACGGTACGGTTATCTTTACCTTTGCACTGGCCTTCCTGTTCTGGCATCGCCTGTGGACGGGCGCTCTGCTGATGGTCGTTGCCGTGGCGATTGCCTGGTCGCGGGTTTACCTTGGCGTACACTGGCCGCTGGATATGCTGGGCGGATTACTGGCTGGGTTGATCGGCTGTCTGAGCGCCCAGATGATCTGGCAGCGCTTTGGCGAGACCCTGTACCTCGGCTTGCAAACTTGCTATCGCGCCTGCTTCGCCCTCCCCATCCGTAAAGGTTGGGTACGTGACTAACCCACGGTAAAAAGAGTAGTATTAAGCGCGAAACTGAGCACTTATTCTATTCTCCAGGGGAACTATGGAAACTCGACGCGACGAGCGTATTGGTCAATTACTGCAGGCGCTGAAACGCAGCGATAAATTACACCTCAAAGAAGCCGCAACGTTGCTGGGCGTGTCTGAGATGACCATTCGTCGCGACCTGAATAATCATGATGCTCCCGTCGTACTGCTCGGGGGCTATATTGTTCTGGAACCCCGCAGCGCTAACCATTATTTAATCAGCGATCAAAAATCCCGTCTGGTTGATGAAAAACGTCGCGCCGCCCAGCTGGCGGCGAGTCTCGTGCAGGCGCATCAGACCATCTTTTTCGATTGCGGTACTACCACACCGTGGATCATTGAAGCGATCGACAATGAACTGCCCTTCACCGCAATCTGCTACTCGTTGAATACGTTTCTGGTGCTGCAGGAAAAACCGCAGTGCCGCGTCATTCTGTGTGGTGGCGAATTCCATGCCAGTAACGCGATTTTTAAACCGCTCGACTTCCAGGAAACGCTGAACAATCTGTGTCCGGATATCGCCTTTTATTCCGCGGCAGGCGTTCATATCGAGAAAGGCGCGACCTGTTTTAATCTGGAAGAACTGCCGGTGAAGCACTGGGCAATGTCGATGGCGCAGCATCACGTTTTGGTGGTCGATCACAGCAAGTTTGGCAAGGTGCGGCCTGCGAGGATGGGGGAATTAAAACGCTTTGATACCATCATCAGTGATAACCGCCCTGACGATGAGTTTGTTGAGTACGCTAAAGCGCAACGTATCACGCTGAAGTATTAAGAGATACTGCCGGACGGCGATTGCGCCATCCGGCAATAGGTAAGATTAAGAGAACCAACCACCAAACCACTGGTGGAATTTCATCATCACAAAGTCCCACATGCGGCTAAAGAAACCACCCTCTTGCACATCTTCCATCACCATCAACGGACGTTGCTCAATGGATTTTCCGTTCAACTGAAAGTCGATAGTGCCCACAACCTGACCTTTCTTCAGCGGTGCAGTTAGCTGTGGTTCAGTCAGGGTAAAGCTGGCCTTCAGGTTTTTGAGCTGGCCACGCGGGATGGTCACAGAACCGCCTTCTCCGGCCCCCAAATTCACTTCACTCTTATCGCCAAACCATACGCGCTGAGTAACGAAAGTCGCATCCGGCTTGATCGGCGTAACAGTTTCAAAGAAGCGGAAGCCCCAGGTCAGCAGCTTTTCTGACTCATTAAAACGAATGCGATCGGTTTTCGCCCCCAGCACCACGGAGATCAGGCGCATATCGCCCTGGGTTGCGGAAGCCACCAGGTTGTATCCCGCCCCGGCAGTGGTCCCGGTTTTCATACCGTCCACGTTCAGGTTGGTGCTCCACAAAAGACGGTTGCGGTTCGGTTGACGAATTTTATTGAAGGTAAATTCTTTCTCTTTGTGAATAGCATACTCTTCTGGCACATCGTGAATTAACGCCTTCCCGAGCAGCGCCATATCACGTGCGGTACTGAACTGTCCTGCCGCATCCAGGCCGTGCACCGTCTGGAAAGTAGTGTTGGTCAGCCCCAGTTTTTTCGCATAGCCGTTCATCAGACCAATAAAGGATTCCTGGCTGCCGGCAACGTAATCAGCGAGTGCAATACAGGCATCGTTACCTGACTGAATGATAACGCCTTTATTCAGATCTGACACCGCAACCTGATCGCCGGGCTTGAGGAACATGACCGACGAACCGCGCAGGGCTGGATTACCGGTCGCCCAGGCGTCTTTGCCCACGGTGACCATGTCGTTGAGGTTAATTTTTCCGGCCTTCAGCGCCTGCCCAACCACATAGCTGGTCATGATTTTGGTCAGACTGGCAGGATCCAGTTTCTCATCAGCATTACCTTCCGCCAGCACCTTGCCACTGGCGTAATCCATCAGAATCCACGCGCGCGCGTCCACGCTCGGCGGGGCCGTCGGTTGCTCCGCCGCCTGTACGGTCGGCGCCAAAAGGATTAAGAGTGCAGAACCTGCAGCAAAGCTGCGAAGTGAAGAGAAGTATTGCGTCATAAATGCCACCCGAGTATCCATTCCAAAAAACCACGTCATACCACACCGTGTTTACACAAAACCGGCCAAGCGACCTCGACCAATCCATGCAGAAAAAGTCTGATGGATGACGTGTAAAATAAGTGCGGTGAGTAATAACGCACTAACGAGCTTAAAGAAACCGTAAGTTGGTAAAGTTTTTAAAGTTTATGCAATAACGCCGCGCTGCGCTGCTCCTGGCACGATTTTTTTAGACTTTGTTGCGTAAATATTAGGTTTACCCCACCATGTGAGCTAGTCAGATGGCATCTGCAGCCATAAAGCTGCTCAATTAATTTGCGGGGTTACTATGATTACACTGTGGGGTCGCAATAACTCGACCAACGTAAAAAAAGTATTGTGGACGCTCGAGGAACTGGAACTGCCGTATAACCAAATTCTGGCGGGCGGACAGCATGGCGGTAACCGCGATGCCGACTATCTGGCACTAAACCCGAACGGACTGGTCCCGTTGCTACGCGATGATGAAACGGACGTTGTTCTGTGGGAATCCAATACCATTGTCCGCTATCTGGCCGCTCAGTACGGACAAAAACGTTTGTGGATTGACGCTCCGGCCGCGCGCGCCGTCGGCGAAAAATGGATGGACTGGGCAAATCAGACGCTAAGCCCCGCGCATCGGGTTATCTTATTTGGCCTGGTCAGAACACCTGCCGATCAGCGCGATCTAGCGGCCATTGAGGCCAGTAAGCAAGTTTGCGATAACCTGTTTGCCATTCTGGATAACGCGCTGGCAGACCAGTCATGGTTCTCCGGGGCTGAATTTGGCACGGCGGATATCGCTGTGGCACCGTTTATCTATAACCTGTTCAACGTTGGCCTGAGCTGGACCCCGCGCCCGCATCTGGAACGCTGGTATCAGCAACTGACCGAGCGCCCGGCGTTTCAAAAAATCGTGATGATCCCGGTCAGCTAAACAAATCAGGGACTCACTTTTAGTAATTCCCCGTCGGACTCGTCGGTTAACACGTACATATAACCATCTGGTCCGACGCGCACATCACGGATCCGTTGCCCCCTTTCCTGCAACAGACGACCATCCTCAGTGACCGTATTCCCTTTAACGCTCAGTACGATCACTTCTTTATCTTTCAACGCGCCGATGAACAACTTCTGCCGCCACTGTGGAAAGGTATCGCTATTATAAAAAGCCATTCCGCTGACCGCTGGCGACTTTTCCCAGTAAAAGATGGGTTGTTCCGTGCCAGCAACAATTTGACCTTTTGCTTCGGGAATTTTCAAACCACTGTAGTTAACACCCCAAGTCGCGATAGGCCAACCGTAGTTTTTCCCTTTCTCGGGGATATTAATTTCATCGCCTCCGCGTGGGCCATGCTCATTGAGCCACAACACATCACTCCACGGATTCATCGCCATACCCTGCGGGTTGCGGGTGCCATACGACCAAATCTCTGCCCGCGCTCCCGCCATGTTCACAAACGGATTATCCGGTGGAATTTTGCCCTCATCGGTAAGCCGTACGACCTTGCCCTGCAGCTTATCCAGATCCTGGGCGGTAGCGCGTTGATTATTCTCCCCCAGGCCAATAAACAGATAGCCGTTGCCATCAAATACCAGACGTCCACCAAAATGGTTTCCGGTGGAAAGCTTTGGCTGTTGGCGAAAAACGGTCTGAAACCCTTGCAAATGTTTGAGATCGTCACTCAATCGCCCGTAGCCTACCGCGGTGCCCGCTTTGCCTTCGCGGTCGGCTTCAGCGAAGCTTAGCCACACCCGACGGGATCGTTCAAAGTCCGGAGCTAACACCACATCAAGCAATCCGCCCTGACCATTCGCCCAGACTTTTGGTACGCCGGTTAGCGGGTCGGAAAGCCCTTTATCAGGCTGCCAGAGTCGAAGCTGCCCACCTTTGAGCGTAATGAGCATACCTCGGTTATCGGGTAAAAAAGCCAGTGACCATGGATGATCGAGTTTGGTTTGCAGCACTTCCACTTTTACCGCGATGGCATAAGAGGAAAATAGCGCAAGTGGGATAGCACAGAGAAAGAGTAGACGCATAACACCTCCTTAATGGCTCTGCATAAAGCGTAGCCAGCAAGGGGAATCACCCCGTCATATTTACATAATCTTAACGAAAAGGGGGAGCGCCCTCCCCCTGATTCAGACGTGTTCCAGCGTTGGGTAAGATTGCAAACTCTGGATACTCAGCGTCAGCGTTGTCAGGCAGTTTTCCAGTTTCTCTGCGTTAACGGCGATAAACGTTGGACAATCATGGTGTCCACTCATAAGACAAACAGCGGCGGCGGCTAACGCCCCTTCAGCACGATGAAGGGCATTCCACTCTTCCTGATCAAGATGCATACCGTGAAGCTGTGATTGTTCGTGCAATTCGCGATTCAGTGCAAAAAAATTATCACGCAGACGATCGCTCTCGCTGACTGACATGTAGCCTTTCGCCTTTCTCAACAGCAGATAAGCGGCAAGTTCGATACGGGCGTTTATCAATTTGTTGAGAAGATCGGTTCTCAGTCTGTCAACAACCATACTTTGTTCCTCCTCTTTCCAACTATGGTGCAACTTAATAGTATGGTTGTTTTTTGAACAAAGTCGTGTCCAGGATCAATCCATCACTTAAAATTAACATAATTTACAAATAATCTTTAATTCCGCGCCCGGCAGGCCGCTGATGGTATGAGATTGCGATACAATTTTTGTTCAGAACTCTGTAGAATCCCTGCCCTGAATATTCCAATAACTGAACACTTTTTACGCTATGAGCAATGTAACCCACCAGCCGAAAATCGGCTTTGTCTCCCTCGGCTGCCCGAAAAACCTCGTCGATTCTGAGCGCATCCTGACCGAACTTCGTACCGAAGGCTATGATGTCGTGCCAAGCTACGACGACGCGGATATGGTTATCGTTAATACCTGCGGCTTTATCGACAGTGCGGTTCAGGAATCCCTGGAAGCAATCGGCGAAGCGCTGAACGAAAACGGCAAGGTGATCGTCACCGGTTGTCTGGGCGCGAAAGTCGATCAAATCCGTGAAGTCCACCCGAAGGTGCTGGAAATCACCGGGCCGCATAGCTACGAGCAGGTTCTGGAGCACGTTCATCATTACGTACCCAAACCAAAGCATAATCCGTTCCTGAGCCTGGTTCCTGAGCAGGGTGTCAAGCTGACTCCGCGCCACTACGCCTATCTGAAGATTTCTGAAGGCTGTAACCACCGCTGTACGTTCTGCATTATTCCATCCATGCGCGGCGATCTGGTGAGCCGTCCGATTGGCGACGTCCTCAGCGAAGCCAAACGTCTGGTCGATGCGGGCGTGAAAGAGATTCTGGTAATCTCTCAGGATACCTCTGCGTACGGTGTGGATGTGAAGCATCGTACCGGTTTCCATAACGGCGAGCCGGTCAAAACCAGCATGGTTGATCTGTGCGAACAGTTATCAAAACTGGGGATCTGGACGCGCCTGCATTACGTCTACCCCTACCCGCACGTTGATGACGTGATCCCGCTGATGGCAGAAGGGAAAATCCTGCCGTATCTGGACATCCCGTTACAGCATGCCAGCCCGCGTATTCTTAAATTGATGAAACGCCCAGGCTCCGTAGACAGACAGCTGGCGCGCATCAAGCAGTGGCGTGAAATCTGCCCTGAACTGACGCTGCGCTCCACCTTCATTGTTGGTTTCCCGGGTGAAACGGAAGAAGACTTCCAGATGTTGCTCGACTTCCTGAAAGAAGCTCGTCTGGATCGCGTGGGCTGCTTTAAATACAGCCCGGTAGAAGGCGCTGGCGCTAATGACCTGCCGGATCAAATCCCGGAAGAGGTGAAAGAAGAACGCTGGAACCGCTTTATGCAATTGCAACAGCAGATCTCTGCTGAACGTTTGCAAGAGAAAGTGGGCCGCGAGATTCTGGTTATCGTTGATGAAGTTGACGAAGAAGGCGCAATTGGTCGTAGCATGGCTGATGCTCCGGAAATCGACGGCGCGGTATACCTGAATGGTGAAACCAAGGTGAAACCTGGTGATATCATCCGCGTGAAGGTCGAAAACGCAGATGAATACGATCTGTGGGGTTCACGCGTTTAATAAGCGTAACTCAACCGTAGGCCGGATAAGCGTTACGTCTTATCCGGCCTGTAATTTATCCTTTTATCTTCGGGTCCAGCGCGTCGCGCAGACCATCTCCCAGTAAGTTAAACGCCAGCACCGTCAGGAATATCGCTACCGCCGGGAAAATCGCCACGTGCGGCGCGATCACCATGTCAGCACGCGCTTCATTAAGCATTGCCCCCCACTCCGGCGTCGGCGGCTGTGCGCCTAATCCCAGAAATGACAGGCTCGCGGCAGAGATGATCGACGTGCCAATTCGCATGGTAAAAAAGACCACGATCGATGAAACCGTACCCGGCAGGATATGGTTAAAAATGATGGTCGTATCGCTGGCACCAATACTGCGCGCAGACTCAATAAACGTCTGTTGCTTCAGCACCAGTGTATTTCCGCGCACCAGGCGCGCGAAAGCAGGAATGGAGAAAATGGCCACGGCGATAATCACGTTCGCAATGCCGCTGCCCAGCACGGCGACCACGGCTATCGCCAGCAGAATGCCGGGAAAGGCGAACAGCACATCGCAGATACGCATAATCAGCCGATCCCACCAACCTTCGTAGTATCCCGCCAGCAGACCCAGCACTGTGCCAATCGCCGCGCCAATAAACACGGCAAAGACTCCTGCCGCCAGCGAGATTTGGGCGCCAACCAGCACGCGGCTAAAGATATCTCGTCCCAGAGAATCGACACCAAACCAGTGCAGCATCGACGGCCCATCATTCAAACGGTCATAATCGAAGTAATTTTCGGCATCAAATGGCGTCAACCAGCGAGCAAAAATCGCCACCATGATCAGGAGCAATACAAACAGCCCAGCGAACATCGCCATGTGCTGTCGACGAAAACGACGCCAGAACTCATGCCACGGTGTGCGTATCTGCTCTGGCTTAACAAGGGGCATTGCATTCAAAATCGCCTGTCGGCGCCAGTTAAAAAGTCGCATCCTTACTTGTACCTGATAGCCGGATTAATGGCGGCGTAAAGCACATCCACCACTAAGTTGATAAGAATAAACTCCAGAGAAAACAACAGTACCTCGGCCTGAATCACCGGGTAGTCGCGCATTTCGACGGAGTCAACCAGCAGTCGCCCAAGCCCAGGCCAGTTGAACACCTTCTCAACCACGATTGATCCACCAAGCAAAAAGCCAAACTGTAGTCCCATCATGGTGACCACCGGGATCATTGCGTTACGCAGACCATGTTTTAACACCACCCAGGTCTCACTCACCCCTTTAGCCCGCGCGGTGCGCATATAGTCTTCGCTGAGCACATCGACGAACGAGGCGCGGGTAAACCGGGCCAGCACCGCAGCCACCGCCGCGCCCAGCGTAATAGACGGGAGGATATAGTGCAGCCAGGTGTCAGCGCCAACGGTGGGTAACCAACCGAGCTCAACGGAGAATATCTGCATGAGCAGCATGCCAAGCGCAAACGCCGGGAACGAGATCCCGGTGACCGCCAGCGTCATACTCAACCTGTCCGGCCAGCGATTGCGCCATACGGCTGCAATGATCCCCGCCGTCATACCAAATAACACAGCCCATGCCATACTCGCAATTGTCAGCCATAACGACGGCATAAAACGGCTGGCTATCTCTTCGGAAACCGGGCGACGAGAAACCATCGACGTGCCAAAATCGCCTTGCAACACGTTGGTCATGTAATGCCAGAACTGAATATGCAGCGGTTGGTCCAGCCCCAACTGCTTGCGTACCAGTTCAATCACCTCGGCATCAGCTTCCGGTCCGGCAATCAGCCGGGCCGGATCGCCGGGTAACAGGTGAACAAATAAAAACACCAGCACCGCAACAATCAACAGAGTTGGAATCAACCCCAGCAGGCGCTTGAAAACATAGTTAAGCATCACACTCCCTTCGCCGGCCCCTGGTTAGCGGGGCCGAATGAATAGCTTATTTTAAATCCGCATCATCAAAGCTAAATCCGGTATCCGGCATAATCCAGAACCCGGTCAATCTGGTGCTGTGCGCCGAAATCAGTTTTTCCACTACCAGTGGGATCCACGGCGACTCTTTCCAGATAATATCCTGCGCATCCTTGTACAGCTTCGCTTTCTGCGCCGGATCGTTGGTTTGCAACGCTGCCGCTAAATCACTGTCCACCTGCTTATTGCTATAGAACGCCGTATTAAACAGTGTTGGCGGCCAGTTTTGTGATGCAAATAGCGGTGACAGCGCCCAGTCAGCTTCCCCCGTAGAGGCAGACCAGCCGGTGTAGAACATCCGCACCCCGCTCTCTTTCTGCGCTTTACCCTCTACTTCCGCCGCGCGCTGGCCGGCATCCATCGCTGTTACCTGAGCCTTAACTCCCACCTGCGCCAGCTGCTGCTGGGTAAATTGCAGCACTTTCTGCGCGGTACTGTGATTATGCGAAGACCATAGCGTGGTGGTAAAACCGTTCGGATAACCTGCTTCTTTCAGCAGTTCGCGCGCTTTCGCCGGGTCGTATGGCCATGGCGTATAGCTTTGCGCATAGGCTATCGACGGAGGAAGAACGCCCGTTGCTGGCGTGGCATAACCCGCAAACGCCACTTTCACCAGCGCCTGGCGGTTGATGGCATAATTCAGCGCTTCACGCACCTTCGGGTTGTCGAATGGTTTTTGCGTGACGTTCATGCTGATATAACGTTGCATAATAGACGGACTGGCCACCAGTTCCAGGTTTTTGTTCTTCGCCAGTAACGCCGCCTGTTCGTAAGGGATCGGGAAGGCAAACTGCGCTTCCCCGGTCTGCAGCATGGCCGCACGCGTGTTGTTGTCGGTCACCGGACGCCAGGTAATCGTATCCAGCTTTGGCAGCCCTTGCTGCCAGTAACCCGCGAACTTCTTAACCTTCACAAAATCTGTCTGATTCCAGGTATCAAGCTGGTACGGCCCGGTCCCCACAGGGTGGAAACCGATCTCCTTACCGTATTTCTCCAGCGCGGCGGGAGAAATCATTGCCGTTGCCGGATGTGCCAGAATATTGATAAAGGCAGAGAACGGCTGTTTCAGCGTAATATTCACCGTCGACGGATCGATGACTTCGGTTTTATCGATATTCTTATACAGGTTGTAGCGTTTCAGACGGTTTTCCGGATTGCTGGCGCGATCGAGGTTGGCTTTAACCGCATCGGCGTTGAAGTCGGTGCCATCCTGAAATTTCACGCCCTGACGCAGCTTAAGAGTGTAAGTCAGGCCGTCATCAGAAACCGTATAGCTCTCTGCCAGCACATTTTTCATCTTCATCTCTTTATCAAGGCCAAACAGTCCCTGATAAAACGACTTCGCTACCGCCTGCGACAACGTGTCATTCGCGTCATAGGGGTCAAGCGTGGTGAAATTGGATCCTACCGCCACCACCACGTCTTTGGCGGCCCAGCCAGGCGATGCGGCCAGCGCAGAGGCCACTCCCACAGCAACCAGCCATTTCCGAGCAACAATTTTTGTCATGTTATTCTCCTTAAACCCTGCCTGCCTGTTATAAACGCGAAAGCGCATTTTCTGGTTGCCCACGCGCAACATAATGCCCCGGGCCAACTAACTGTAACGACACGGGGGAAATCTCTTCGCCGCGCTTGCGGATATTGCTGGGGATATCATCCGACAACAGCACACGCTGTGGTCGGTGATGCGATGGATCGGCAACCGGTACTGCCGCCATCAGTTTGCGCGTATACGGATGTTGCGGATTTTCAAACACCGCGCGTCGGGGGCCAATCTCAACGATTTGCCCGAGATACATTACCGCCACACGGTGACTGATCCGTTCCACCACCGCCATATCGTGAGAAATAAACAGATATGCAATACCCAATTCTCGCTGCAGGTCGAGCATCAGGTTGATGATTTGCCCACGAATTGAAACATCCAGCGCCGAGACAGATTCATCGGCAATAATCACTTTGGGATTGAGTGCCAATGCCCGTGCAATACAGATACGCTGACGCTGACCGCCGGAAAACTCGTGCGGATAGCGCCAGGCATGCTCAGGCAACAATCCTACGCGTTCCAGCAGCCATGCAACTCGTTTTGACCCCGCATCCCCCTGCAATAACCCATGCACCCGTAGCGGCTCCAGAATGGAATATCCCACCGTCTGACGTGGATCGAGCGAGGCATACGGATCCTGGAAGATAAACTGAATATCCCGACGCAGCGGCTGCAACTTGCTGGCAGCAAGGGTATCAATACGCTGTCCGTTGAAAATGATTTCCCCACGCTGAGACTCAACCAGGCGCAACAGCGCCCGCCCGGTGGTGGATTTCCCACAGCCCGACTCCCCCACCAGCGATAGCGTTTCTCCCGGCCACAGGTCAAAGCTGACGTTTTCCACTGCATGCACCTCGCGAGTTACGCGATTTAGAATGCCGCTACGCAGAGGAAAACGCGTCACCAGGTTACGTACCTGCAAAATTGGCTCGCCTTCAACCACGGTATCCTGTTCGGTCTGTGGCTCTACATGACTGGGATCGTGTAATGAAATAAGCGGGAAACGGCGCGGAAGTTCATGCCCGTTCATTGCCCCAAGCTGCGGCACGGCTGCCAGCAGCGCTTTAGTATAAGGATGCTGGGGAGCGTGAAAAATCTGCTCAACGCTGCCGGTTTCTACCGCCTCGCCCTGATACATCACCAGCACGCGGTCGGCAATATCCGCCACAACGCCCATATCGTGGGTAATAAAGATCACTCCCATCGACATATCCTGCTGCAACACTTTTATCAGTTGCAGGATCTGCGCCTGAATGGTGACATCCAGCGCGGTTGTCGGCTCATCAGCAATTAAAACCGCAGGGCGACACGACAGTGCCATGGCGATCATCACCCGCTGGCGCATACCGCCGGAAAGCTGGTGTGGATAACGCGATAAAATCGCCTTCGCCTCGGGGATACGCACCTGATCGAGCATTCGCTTCGCTTCTACCATCGCCTCTTCGTGACTGGCACCCTGGTGCAAGCGGATAGACTCGGCAATTTGCTCGCCCACGGTAAACACCGGATTAAGCGATGTCATAGGCTCCTGGAAGATCATCGCGATATCCGCACCGCGCACGTGACGCATTTGTGATGCGCTCTGTTCACCCAGCTCAATAACCTGTCGATTACGGCGTCGGAGGAGCATTTCATCGCAGCTCACCTCGCCGCCGGACTGTTCAATCAGACGCATCAGCGACAAGGCGGTCACCGACTTACCAGAACCAGACTCGCCGACTATCGCCAGCGTTTCGCCACGCTTCAGGCGAAATGACAGATTGCGCACTGCGCTGACACGCTGCTGCTCCTGTTCAAAGGCAATATTCAGATTGCTGACTGCCAGCACATCGCTGGCATCAAGCTCATCACTGTGTGGCAACGCTATCTCCTTTTTCCCGATAAATACCGGTGGTTGGCGTATCACCTGCGTATCCCCAGGCGCGGTACATGCCTTCGCTGTTAAACGGCAAAGCGACATTGCCTTCATGATCGATAGCAATTAAACCGCCGCTGCCGCCAAGCGCCGGTAATTTTTCCATCACTACGCGTTCACACGCTTCGGATAAACTCAGACCGCCGTAGTCCATCAACGCCGCAATGTCATAGGCCGCCAAAGCACGAATAAAGACTTCTCCGGTTCCGGTGCAGGAGACTGCCACACTTGCATTATTGGCATAACAGCCTGCGCCAACCAACGGACTGTCACCCACCCGCCCCGGTAATTTATTGGTCATCCCGCCGGTCGATGTTGCTGCCGCCAGATTGCCAAACATATCTAACGCGACCGCACCCACGGTACCCATTTTGTTGTTTTCATCCAGCGGGCTCGCGCTATGGTCCAGCACCGTTTCACCCGCTGTTCGCGCCGCCAGAAGTTGAGCGTAGCGTTCTGGCGTCGAGAAAATATCCGCTGATACGCGCTCCATACCCTGCGCAATGGCAAAGTTTTCAGCCCCTTCACCTATCATCATGACGTGTGGGCTGTGTTCCATTACCAGGCGTGCCGCGAGAATCGGGTTTCGCAGATGGCTTACCCCGGCGACGGCGCCTGCGTTCAGCGTATTACCGTCCATCACACAGGCGTCCAGCTCATGGGTTTCATCACGGGTATACACCGCGCCAATTCCGGCATTAAACAATGGACACTCTTCCAGCAGGCGCACGGCCTCGGTAACGACATCCAGTGCGCTACGACCGTCTTCAAGCATCCGCTGGCCGGTTTCAACGATATCCGACAGCGCCTGTATATAACGCAACTCTTGCTCCTGGCTCAGCTGCGAACGGGTAATAGCCCCTGCGCCGCCGTGAATTGCAATGACTGCTTTACCCATTTTTTTCGTCCATTAGGTGGCAGGTACCGGGGTTATAAATATCAGAATTTCTGTGACTTATTGATTCGATTTTTGAATATAGAAAGATGCAGACGTCATGTAAAGGTTAAGGCCCGTACCTCACCCCCCCATCCCATCAGGTTATTTAGATGAGTTAATCAGAAAGGGGATCTTCCAACATCGTTGAATATATTATTCAAGCCGATCGGCAATCTGTTTTTTTGCATAAAACACAAAGCGTTCAACAGACGGCATAGACGCAGCCCAGTTCTTTTTGGTTAACCCCAGGTATTCCGCACGCGCGGCTTGCAGCGTGTCAGCATACTCAACGGGTAATTGCGGTATAAGCCAGGAGGCGGCTTCATCTTTAGCGACAATATTGCCCGTAACCAGGCTGTACCAAATACGCGCCAGAGTAAGGATGATATTTCGCTCGTCACCCTCTAAATCGCCCGTTTTCTGCCACATATCAAGAATATGCCGAAATGTTTGCACAACATCGCTAAAAGGAATGACGTTGAATAACGTCTCAGCGGCTTCACCGAACAACGCTACGCTGGCGCGCCTGGCCTGGGTCAGCAGGATGGAAAGATCAGGATCCACCTGTGTCGGTTCAACAATTCCCGCGCGAATATCGTCACGCAACCATTCGCCAAATTGCATTTCTCTTGACGGTGGGAATTGCCAGGGTACAAGTTGTGAATAGATCACGATGGTCACTTCCAGCGCCCGATATCTATCAACGCTACCAGGCGGGGCTGATATTTCCAGAAAACCCTGCATCAGATCTTTTCTTTGCCGGGTATTAAGTGGCTGCCTAATGGTAACCAGTAAATCGATATCGCTTTGGGGCTTTAAGCCACCTTCAACAGCAGAGCCATACAAATGAACAGCAACCAGGTCGCCCTCGATAATCCGCGCAATCAGTGCACTGGCGGCATTCACCTGCCGTCGAATTGAATCCGGGATAGTCGCAGACATTTAGCCTCCTGGAGAAAAAGCAGAAATCATGAGTCTATACTGCATTTTTCCTGTAGCGCTAATCTCTGGCAGAAAACCTGTATCAGATCTGATCCTAAGCCTGAGGTAGCATACTGTCCGCGTCCATTTTCTGACATAATGAGCGGATTCGATTTTGCCCCGCAGGAGTCTTCTCATGGAATTTACCGCCGGACTGATGCCGCTTGAAACGGCTCTTTCTCAGATGCTTTCGCGTATTACCCCACTCACCGCCGTCGAAACGCTGCCGCTGGTTCAATGCTTTGGCCGCATTCTGGCCACCGACGTCGTCTCCCCGATTGATGTGCCGGGATTCGATAACTCGGCAATGGATGGCTATGCGGTGCGATTAGCCGATTTACAATCAGACCAGCCTCTTGCGGTGGCTGGCAAAGCCTTTGCTGGACAGCCATTTCACGGCGAGTGGCCTGCGGGAACCTGCATCCGTATTATGACCGGAGCCCCGGTGCCTGCCGGTTGTGAAGCCGTGGTAATGCAGGAGCAAACGGAACAAACTGACGACGGTGTGCGTTTTACCGCCGACGTCCGCAGCGGACAAAATATTCGTCTGCGCGGTGAAGATATTGCAAACGGCGCGGTGGTATTCCCCACAGGAACTCGTCTGACAACCGCCGAGCTTCCCGTGCTGGCTTCGCTCGGTATTGCCGAGGTCCCCGTTGTGCGTAAAGTCCGCGTGGCATTGTTCTCCACCGGTGATGAGCTGCAATTGCCGGGTCAGCCGCTGGGCGACGGGCAGATTTATGACACAAACCGTCTGACCGTTCACCTGATGCTGCAGCAGTTGGGCTGCGAGGTGATCAACTTAGGGATTATTCGCGACAATCCCAACGCGCTGCGGGCCGCATTTATCGAAGCCGACAGCCAGGCCGACGTCGTCATCAGCTCTGGTGGCGTTTCGGTAGGCGAAGCGGATTACACCAAAACCATTCTGGAAGAGCTGGGAGAAATTGCCTTCTGGAAGCTGGCTATCAAACCCGGTAAACCGTTCGCCTTTGGCAAACTGAGCAACAGCTGGTTTTGCGGCCTGCCGGGTAACCCGGTGTCTGCTGCCCTCACCTTTTATCAACTGGTACAACCGCTGCTGGCGAAACTCAGCGGCAACACCGCCTGTGGGTTGCCTCCGCGCCAGCGCGTGCGCACCGCTTCACGCCTGAAGAAAACGCCAGGGCGTCTGGATTTTCAGCGTGGTGTATTGCAGCGTACCGCGGAAGGCGAACTGGAAGTCACTACCACCGGGCACCAGGGCTCGCATATTTTTAGCTCCTTTAGCCAGGGCAATTGCTTTATTGTGCTGGAGCGCGATCGCGGTAACGTTGAGGTCGGAGAATGGGTTGAAGTTGAGCCATTTAACGCACTGTTTGGAGGTCTGTAATGGCAGAACTCAGCGACCAGGAGATGATGCGCTATAACCGGCAAATCATTCTGCGCGGCTTCGATTTCGAAGGTCAGGAAGCGCTCAAAGATGCGCGGGTACTGGTCGTTGGTCTGGGGGGACTGGGATGTGCTGCAACCCAGTACCTTGCTGGTGCTGGCGTCGGGCATTTAACCCTGCTCGACTTTGACACGGTCTCCGTGTCGAACCTCCAACGCCAGACGCTGCACAGCGATGCAACCGTAGGGCAACCAAAAGTGATATCCGCTCGTGACGCGCTAACGCGGATTAACCCTTATATCGCCATTACGCCGGTGAATGCGCTGCTGGACGATAGCGAGATTCACGCGCTTATTGCCGAACACGATTTGGTGCTGGACTGTACGGATAACGTCAGCATCCGCAATCAGCTGAATGCCGGATGCTTTGCCGCCAGAGTTCCGCTGGTTTCCGGTGCAGCAATTCGCATGGAAGGGCAAATTACCGTCTTTACGTATCAGGAAGGCGAGCCCTGCTACCGTTGCCTGAGCCGTTTGTTCGGTGAAAACGCCCTGACCTGCGTAGAAGCCGGAGTGATGGCCCCGCTGATCGGCGTGATCGGCTCGTTACAGGCGATGGAAGCCATTAAGCTGCTGGCAAACTACGGTAAACCGGCATCCGGAAAAATCGTCATGTACGATGCCATGACCTGCCAGTTTCGCGAAATGAAGCTGATGCGTAATCCGGGGTGCGAGGTCTGCGGGCAATAAACGAAAGCCCCGGCGGCGTTTGTTATCCGGGGCTGAATTAATATACGTTCAATACGTCAGTGATTTAACGTCATCTTCAGAAAGCCCAGTAATCCTCACGATGACCGCCCGTGGGAGACCATCGTCCAGCATTGAGTGAGCAATGCGTAACGCTTCCTCGCGGCGGCCTTCAACCAAGCCTTTTTGCATTCCTTCCCGCATCCCCTTTCGCTGTCCTGCCCTACGTATTTTTTCCACAATATTCATTGTACTCTCCTTGTGTTCGGGTACCCGCTGCGCCAGCTTGCGCATAAATCGTCCAAAGCGCGGTTTGTGACCGTGCTGGATTAGCAGGTAATTAAACAGCGCTTTTAGCTGGCTGTCATTAGCGCTTCCGGTAACCAACAGCGCGGCCAGCTTGTCCACCAACCCCATCAAATCGCGCTGACGAATATGCTTTTGAATCAGTTCCAGAAGAGCAATGCGTCGGTGCTGCATAATTTCTTCATCTGGAACAACGGTAATATCTACCAGCGGAAAAGCTGACAGGTAGAGCTGACGTGCAAGTGTTGGATTATCAAACTCATCCAGCCAGCATAGAGAGAAGGGATAAGGTGTATCGATTCCGTGATAAAACAGCATCGGCACAACTAAAGGTAACGTATTATGCCCGGCGTCGAGGTGATTTTGCATTGCCGCTATCGCATAACGCATCAGGCGAAATGCCATATGAACATCCGGGCGGCTTTGATGTTCGATTACGACATAAATATAGCCGTGCCCTTCACTGGTTTTCATCGACCAAAGTACATCGGAATAATATGCACGTAAGTTATCCTCGATAAAACTGGTCGGTTGCAGCTTTAATGTCGAAAAATCGCACAGCGTTCGTAGCGTGGAGGGAAGATGGATTTCAATGAAATCGCGCGCCGTTTCCGGGTATTTTAAAAACGTTTTAAATAGCGCATCGTGCGGCGTGGATGTGGGTGATTTTTTCATGGCGGTCCGTCACCTGATTAACATGATGACACGACTGTACCTGCCATGATGACGGGTCGCATGCCGACTTTGTCGGTTTTACGAGGGGGATTCGCAGATAAAAGCGTACAACTGCAACACATTCATTTTGACGGAATCATGTACGCAATAATGCCGGGACTACATCCCGGCACTCTCGTTTAAATAGATGTGCGACCGAATGCGCTCTGCCAGTCGTGCTCAAACTTCGCGACGGCAGCATCAACTGCCGGAGAGCTAATCATCTGCTGAGCAACGTCCAGCGGTAGCGTGATGGACTCGCAGCCTGCCAGCAGGCAATCCAGCGCCTGACGCGGCGTTTTAAAACTGGCTGCCAGTACTTTGGCGTGCGGGGCATGCATTTTCAGTAACGTCTGCAGGTCGGTCACCGTCTGAATGCCATCCCCTCCTTGCGCATCCACGCGGTTAACGTATGGCGCAACATATTCCGCACCTGCCAGTGCAGCCAATAACCCTTGAGCTGCACCGTATACCGCAGTACCCAACGTCGGGATCCCTTCTTCTTTCAGCAATTTTATAGCCGCCAGACCTTCTGCTGTTACCGGCACTTTGACCACGATATCAGCAATGATTGCCCGCAGCTTACGCGCATCGCTAACCATCCCTTCGGCGGTGGTCGCCATCACCTGAGCAAACAGACGGCCTTGTCCTCCCATCGCTTCCTGCAGTTGCGGCAGTAGTACTTCCAGCGTCTGGTTCCCCGCCGCCACAATGCTCGGGTTAGTGGTCACCCCTGCCAGCGGGAAAATGCGCGCCAGAGCTTTTACCGCATCAACATCAGACGTATCTAAATAGAGTTCCATAACCTTTCCTCAAACGAATTATTGGCATGAATAAAAGGTAGCACGGCGAAACCTTACGGTTAGTTGACGCACGTCAATATAACTTTCATTCGAAAGTAATTTAATCTTTATACGAAAGAAAAGAGGTCGCTTATGATTTTCAATATCCAGCGCTATTCCACGCATGATGGTCCCGGGATCCGTACTGTGGTGTTCCTTAAGGGATGCTCCCTGGGCTGTCGGTGGTGCCAGAATCCGGAAAGTCGCGCCCGTACGCAGGATCTGCTCTATGACGCACGCCTGTGCCTTGATGGTTGCGATCTTTGTACTCAGGCAGCACCCGCAGTAATTGAGCGGGCACTAAGCGGGTTGCTGATTCATCGCGAAAAACTGACCGATGACGATCTGACGGCGCTGACCCACTGCTGTCCAACGCAGGCGCTAACCGTCTGTGGAGAGATAAAAAGCGTGGACGAAATCATGGCGACCGTATTGCGTGATAAACCGTTTTACGATCGCAGCGGAGGGGGCCTCACCCTGTCCGGTGGTGAACCGTTTATGCAGCCAGAGCTGGCGGCTTCTTTGCTCAAAGCCAGCCACGACGCCGGCATTCATACCGCAGTGGAAACCTGCCTGCATGTCCCGTGGAAATATATTGAACCATCATTATCTGACGTCGATCTGTTTCTGGCCGATCTAAAACACGTGGCGGATGCGCCGTTTAAACAGTGGACCGATGGCAGCGCCTCTCGTGTGCTGGAAAATCTAAAAAAACTGGCCGCAGCTGGTAAAAAAATGATTATCCGCGTACCGCTGATTCAGGGATTCAACGCTGACGAAGCCGCCATCCAGGCTATTACCGATTTTGCTGCCGACGAGCTTCACGTCGGGGAGATTCATTTTTTGCCCTACCACACCCTTGGTATCAACAAATACCACTTACTCAGTCAACCCTACAACGCACCGGATAAACCGCTTGATGCGCCTGCACTGCTCGAATTTGCCCAGCAGTATGCCAGCCTTAAAGGTTTAACCGCGACCCTACGAGGATAATCGCCATGACCACTCTGAAACTGGACACACTCAGCGATCGTATCAAAGCGCATAAAACAGCCCTGATCCACATCGTGAAACCGCCGGTTTGTACCGAGCGCGCCCAGCACTATACCGAGATGTATCAGCAACACCTGGATAAGCCGATCCCGGTACGCCGCGCGCTGGCGCTGGCCCATCATCTGGCGGAACGCACCATCTGGATCAAGCATGACGAACTGATTATCGGTAACCAGGCAAGCGAAGTGCGCGCCGCGCCGATCTTCCCGGAATACACCGTCTCCTGGATTGAAAAAGAGATCGACGACCTCGCCGACAGACCGGGTGCCGGCTTTGCGGTAAGCGAAGAGAATAAACGCGTATTACATGAGGTGTGTCCGTGGTGGCGTGGTCAGACCGTGCAGGATCGCTGCTACGGGATGTTCACTGACGAGCAGAAAGGGCTGCTGGAAACCGGCATTATCAAAGCCGAAGGTAATATGACCTCCGGCGACGCACACCTGGCGGTGAACTTCCCGCTACTACTGGAAAAAGGTCTCGACGGCCTGCGCCACAAGGTCGATGAACGTCGCTCCCGCATCAATCTGACGTGTCTGGACGATCTCCACGGCGATCAGTTCCTGAAAGCGATTGATATCGTGCTGGAGGCCGTCAGCCTGCACATTGAGCGCTTTGCCGCGCTGGCGCGTAAAATGGCGTCCACAGAAACGCGCACCAGCCGTCGTGATGAACTGCTGACCATGGCGGAAAACTGTGATGTGATTGCCCATGAGCCACCAAAAACATTCTGGCAGGCGTTGCAGTTGTGCTATTTCATCCAGTTGATTCTGCAAATTGAATCTAACGGTCACTCAGTATCGTTTGGCCGTATGGATCAGTACCTCTACCCGTTCTACCGTCGCGACGTAGAACTGAATCAGAGCCTCGATCGTGAGCACGCCATTGAGCTGTTGCACAGCTGCTGGCTGAAACTGCTGGAAGTGAACAAAATCCGTTCCGGCTCCCATTCGAAAGCCTCAGCGGGCAGCCCGCTCTATCAGAACGTAACCATAGGTGGCCAGAACCTGGTCAGCGGTCAGGCGATGGATGCCGTCAACCCGCTCTCCTACGCCATTCTGGAATCATGTGGCCGCCTGCGTTCTACTCAGCCGAACCTGAGCGTGCGTTATCACGCGGGGATGAGTAATGACTTCCTTGATGCCTGCGTGCAGGTGATCCGCTGCGGCTTCGGGATGCCAGCCTTTAACAACGATGAAATCGTCATTCCGGAATTCATTAAGCTGGGCATTGAACCGCAAGACGCCTATGACTATGCAGCGATTGGTTGCATCGAAACCGCCGTTGGCGGCAAATGGGGCTACCGCTGCACCGGCATGAGCTTTATTAACTTTGCCCGCGTGATGCTGGCGGCGCTGGAAGGCGGACGCGATGCCACCAGCGGCAAAGTCTTCCTGCCGCAGGAAAAAGCGCTCTCAGCTGGCAACTTCAACAATTTCGATGAAGTGATGGATGCCTGGGATACACAGATTCGCTACTACACGCGTAAATCCATTGAAATCGAGTATGTCGTTGACACCATGCTGGAAGAGAACGTACACGATATTCTGTGCTCCGCGCTGGTAGACGACTGTATCGAACGCGCGAAAAGCATTAAGCAAGGCGGCGCGAAGTATGACTGGGTATCAGGTTTGCAGGTGGGTATCGCCAACCTCGGCAACAGCCTGGCAGCAGTGAAGAAACTGGTCTTTGAACAGGGCGCTATCGGTCAACAACAACTGGCCGCCGCGCTGGCCGATGATTTTGACGGTCTGACCCATGAGCAGTTACGCCAACGACTAATCAACGGCGCACCGAAATATGGCAACGATGACGATAGCGTTGATACGCTGCTGGCCCGCGCTTATCAGACTTATATCGATGAACTGAAACAGTATCATAATCCGCGTTACGGGCGTGGTCCGGTTGGCGGCAATTACTACGCCGGGACCTCGTCTATTTCTGCAAACGTGCCGTTTGGCGCAGCAACAATGGCAACGCCGGATGGCCGTAAAGCACACACTCCACTGGCAGAAGGCGCAAGCCCGGCTTCCGGTACGGACCATCTCGGCCCAACTGCGGTAATTGGCTCGGTGGGTAAACTGCCGACCGGTTCGATTCTCGGTGGCGTGCTGTTAAATCAGAAGCTGAACCCGGCCACGCTGGAAAATGAGTCTGACAAACAAAAGCTGATGATTCTGCTGCGTACCTTCTTTGAAGAGCACAAAGGTTGGCATATTCAGTACAACATCGTTTCTCGTGAAACGCTGCTGGAAGCCAAAAAACACCCGGATCAGTACCGTGATCTGGTGGTGCGTGTAGCGGGTTATTCCGCCTTCTTCACCGCACTGTCTCCGGATGCACAGGACGATATCATCGCGCGCACTGAACATATGCTGTAACCCTCCCGCCCGGTGGCGCTACGCTTACCGGGCTTACATACTCCCCTTTAGCCAGGTAAGGCGAAGTTGCCACCTGGCGTTTTACTTTCATTCGAAATTAAATTTGTGCTTTAGCTCACATTGTTATTAAAATGTTTCTGGTCGCAGTTATGAGCCAGGAGCATATATGACCATCAAAGTTATCGTCACCGATATGGACGGAACTTTTCTCGACGACGCCAAGCAATACGATCGTGCACGCTTTATGGCGCAGTATCAGGAACTGAAGAAACGAGATATTGAATTTGTCGTGGCAAGCGGCAACCAGTATTTCCAGCTGATCTCCTTTTTCCCGGAGCTTAAAGACGAAATATCGTTTGTCGCTGAGAATGGCGCGCTGGTTTTTGAGCACGGCAAGCAGCTGTTTCATGGCGAGCTTACCCGTCACGAATCACGCATTGTTATTGGCGAACTCCTCAAAGACAAGCAGCTCAATTTTGTTGCCTGTGGTCTGCAAAGTGCCTACGTCAGTGAGAATGCCCCGGAGCCTTTCGTGACATTGATGTCGAAACACTATCATCGCCTGAAACCCGTAAAGGATTATCAGGACATTGATGATGTGCTGTTTAAGTTTTCGCTGAACTTACCCGACCAACAAATCCCGTTGGTTATCGATCACCTGCACACTGCTCTGGATGGCATAATGAAGCCCGTCACCAGTGGCTTTGGGTTTATCGATTTGATTATTCCGGGCTTACATAAAGCCAACGGTATCAGTCGCCTGCTGAAACGCTGGAACCTGTCTCCACAACACGTCGTCGCCATTGGCGATAGCGGCAACGATGCAGAAATGCTGAAAATGGCGCATTACTCTTTCGCCATGGCCAATGCGGCAGAGAGCATCAAAGCGATTGCCCGCTATCAGACCGATGACAATAACCATCAAGGCGCGCTGAACGTAATTCAGGCAGTGCTGGATAACACTTCACCTTTTAACGTCTGATCCTGCCAACCGGGGTATCCCTCATCCCGGTTTTCACTCTTTTTCTATTTTGCTCACACCAGCAGGTTTTTAAACTTGCATTAACCAATTTTTAACTTATATTATCACTTGCAATCAAATTTAGTTTCGAATGAAAGTTAATGCGAGGTGGTTATGGCTTTTAATTTTACCAGCGACACGTTGCCCGCCGATCACAAAGCGGCAATCCGTCAGATGAAACAGCAACTGCGGGCACAGCTTGGGGATGTTCAGTTGATCTTCAATCAGCTGAGCGATGCCATTGCCACCCGCGTGGCGGAAATCAACGCTCTCAAAGCGCAAGGTTCCCCGGTATGGCCTGTGTTGTCCTATGCGGATATCAAAGCGGGTCGCGTGAGTGCAGAGCAGCGTGAAGAAATTAAGCGTCGCGGATGCGCAGTCATTAAAGGGCATTTCCCCCGCGAACAGGCGCTGGCATGGGATCAGTCGATGCTTGATTACCTGGATCGCAACCATTTTGATGACGTCTACAAAGGGCCAGGCGATAACTTCTTCGGTACCCTGAGCGCATCGCGACCTGAAATCTACCCCATTTACTGGTCCCAGGCGCAGATGCAGGCCCGCCAAAGTGAAGAAATGGCCAATGCGCAGTCGTTCCTCAATCGTCTTTGGACATTTTCAAGCGAAGGTAAACAATGGTTTAACCCGGATGTCAGCGTTATCTACCCTGACCGTATACGCCGCCGTCCGCCGGGAACCACCTCCAAAGGGCTGGGCGCGCATACGGATTCCGGCGCGCTGGAACGCTGGCTGCTGCCTGCGTATCAGCAGGTATTTGCTCATGTTTTCAATGGCAAGCTGGCAGATTACGATCCATGGCAGGCTGCGCATCGCACCGAAGTAGAAGAGTACACGGTGGATAACACCACCAAATGTTCAGTGTTCCGTACCTTCCAGGGCTGGACTGCGTTGTCCGATATGCTGCCAGGTCAGGGATTGTTGCACGTGGTTCCGATTCCTGAAGCGATGGCGTATGTGCTGTTACGCCCATTGCTTGACGATGTGCCGGAAGATGAGCTTTGCGGCGTAGCGCCCGGCAGAGTCCTGCCGATTTCTGCGCAATGGCATCCGTTGCTGATTGAAGCGTTAACCAGCATTCCACAACTGGACGCCGGAGACTCCGTGTGGTGGCATTGCGATGTGATTCACTCCGTCGCGCCTGTAGAAAATCAGCAGGGCTGGGGTAACGTTATGTATATCCCTGCCGCCCCGATGTGCGAAAAAAATCTGGCCTACGCCCACAAAGTGAAAGCTGCGCTGGAAAAAGGCGCATCGCCGGGTGATTTCCCGCGAGAGGATTATGAAACTAACTGGGAAGGACGCTTCACGCTGGAGGATTTGAATATCCACGGTAAACGCGCGCTGGGGATTATTTAATATGTAGCTTACACAATTTTCCCTAGGTATTTCGCGTTACAGGAAGGCGACCAGCCTGTAAATCCCCGGGAGCTTACATAAGTAAGTGACCGGGGTGAACAGGTGCAGCCAACACACCTGTAACACGAAAGACGACGGGTGAATTAACCGTCAATACCTTTACTACGCAGGTAATCTTCGTAGTTGCCGGTGAAGTCGATCACGCGTTCCGGCGTAATCTCAATCACGCGGGTCGCCAGGGAACTGACGAACTCACGGTCGTGAGAAACAAAGATCAACGTGCCCTGATACATTTCCAGCGCCATGTTCAGCGACTCGATAGATTCCATATCCAGGTGGTTGGTCGGTTCATCCATGACCAGGATATTCGGTTTCTGCATCATCAGCTTACCGAACAGCATGCGTCCTTTTTCACCACCGGAGAGCACTTTTGCAGGTTTCTTGATATCGTCCTGGCTGAAAAGCAGACGGCCAAGGAAGCTGCGCACAACCTGCTCATCATCGCCTTCTTGTTTCCACTGGCTCATCCATTCGAAGACGGTCAGATCGTTTTCAAACTCGTATTCATGATCCTGCGCGTAGTAACCCACCTGGGCGTTTTCAGACCACTTAACGGTACCGTTGTCCGGCTGCAAATCGCCAACCAACGTTTTCAGCATGGTGGATTTACCCACGCCGTTGGCACCAATGATGGCAACCTTCTCCCCTACTTCCAGCAGCAGGTTGAAGTTTTTAAACAGCGGACCTTCATCAAAACCTTTCGCCAGCGCTTCCACTTCCAGCGCGTTACGGAACAGTTTCTTATCCTGTTCGAAGCGGATGAACGGGTTCTGACGGCTGGACGCTTTCACTTCGTCGAGCTTGATCTTATCAATCTGACGCGCACGAGAGGTCGCCTGTCGAGATTTAGACGCGTTGGCGCTAAAGCGGCTGACGAAGGATTGCAGATCGGCAATCTGTGCTTTCTTCTTGGCGTTATCGGCCAGCAGACGTTCACGCGCCTGGGTTGCCGCCGTCATGTATTCGTCGTAGTTACCCGGATAAACACGCAGTTCGCCATAGTCCAGATCCGCCATGTGTGTACAGACCATGTTCAGGAAGTGACGGTCGTGCGAAATGATGATCATGGTGCTGTCACGCTCGTTCAGCGTCTGCTCCAGCCAGCGAATGGTGTCGATATCCAGGTTGTTCGTTGGTTCGTCGAGCAGCAGAATGTCCGGGTTAGAGAACAGCGCCTGCGCCAGAAGCACACGCAGCTTCCAGCCGGGCGCGACTTCGCTCATCGGGCCGTAATGCTGTTCTACCGGAATACCTACGCCCAGCAGCAGTTCACCCGCACGCGCTTCCGCAGAGTAGCCGTCCATTTCGCCATACTGAACTTCGAGATCAGCAACTTTATAGCCGTCTTCTTCGCTCATCTCAGCCAGGGCGTAAATGCGATCGCGCTCCTGCTTCACTTCCCACAGTTCAGCGTGACCCATGATCACGGTGTCAAGCACGGTGAATTCTTCAAAGGCGAATTGATCCTGGCGCAGCTTACCGATACGCTCGTTAGGATCGAGGGAAACGTTACCCAGCGTCGGTTCGAGGTCGCCGCCGAGAATTTTCATAAAAGTGGATTTACCGCTACCGTTCGCGCCAATCAGGCCGTAACGGTTGCCGCCGCCAAATTTGACGGAAATATTTTCAAACAGCGGCTTACTGCCGAACTGCATGGTGACGTTGCTGGAAACTAACACTGGCGTATCCTGAAAGAGAAAGAAATATGTGACAAACCGCTTATTATGCCATAAGTCTGCAAGAAGATCGCGTCTTCATGCGGAAGGGATAAAGTGAAAACAAAAGGAAAAAAATGTGATTTAGTACACATCCGAATTCCTTGTTGCTCAGATTGCACATATAATGCGTGCCCAACACTACATAAATCTCAACCCACTAGCCTGCCTGGCACTGAATCTCGCATACATGAATATGAATATGAAATTAACAACGCTTTTCGCGGCGGCACTTGCAATAGTTGGTTTTTGTAATACCGCTTCAGCCGTCACGTACCCGCTGCCGACCGATGGTAGCCGTTTGATTGGCCAAAACCAGGTCATTACTATTCCTGAAGGCAACACCCAACCGCTGGAGTATTTTGCGGCAGAGTATCAGATGGGTCTGTCTAACATGCTGGAAGCCAACCCGGGCGTGGATACCTTCCTGCCGAAAGGCGGCACCGTGCTGAACATTCCTCAGCAGTTGATCCTGCCGGATACCGTGCATGAAGGTATTGTTATCAACAGCGCTGAAATGCGTCTGTACTACTACCCGAAAGGCACCAACACCGTCATTGTTCTGCCGATCGGTATCGGCCAGTTGGGCAAAGACACGCCAATCAACTGGACCACCAAAGTAGAACGTAAAAAAGCAGGCCCAACCTGGACGCCAACGGCGAAAATGCATGCGGAATACCGCGCTGCAGGCGAGCCGCTGCCAGCCGTTGTTCCGGCTGGTCCGGATAACCCGATGGGACTGTACGCGCTGTATATCGGTCGACTGTATGCTATCCACGGTACCAATGCTAACTTCGGCGTCGGCTTACGTGTCAGCCACGGTTGCGTACGTCTGCGTAACGACGACATCAAATTCTTGTTTGAAAATGTGCCGGTCGGCACCCGTGTACAGTTTATTGATGAGCCGGTAAAAGCCACTACCGAACCAGACGGTAGCCGTTACATCGAAGTACATAACCCGCTGTCTACGACTGAAGCACAGTTCGAAGGCGGGGAAATTGTACCGATTACCCTGACCAAGAGCATTACCAGCATCACCGGTCAGCCTGACGTCGATCAGGCCGTCGTTGAGCAGGCAGTACAGAACCGTTCTGGTATGCCGGTTCGCCTGAACTAATCAGCTATACATGCCCGATGACGCTACGCTTATCGGGCCTACCAACACTGTAGGCCGGATTAGGCGCCAGCCGCCATCCGGCACACTACATCAATTACATCATCAGCAACAAACCATAACCCACCAGCGCCGCCCATATCAGCATCGGTACCGAATACCAATGAAAACGCCACCAGATCCGGCGGTCGTTTGCCATCCGTAACGCAATGAGATTCGCCAGCGATCCTGGCAACAGCCCAAAGCCGCCCACATTGACCGCCCAGGCCAGAAGCAGCGTTGGCGGGACATAGTTCAGCAGCAAAATCGTACTGGGCACATTACTGATAAACTGAGACAGGCCAATGGCGGTCAGCCAAAGTCCCGGCGCTGAAAGCGCGCCAATCTGGTGGGTTATCCCCTGCAGGGCCGGAAGCTGCGTCAGCAAGTGCACATCAATGAACATCGCCATAAACACCAACAGCAGCGTCCAGTCTACGCTGAGGATCACGCGGCGAGCCAGCACCATGAACCCTGCCGCCACAATCGCCAGACCCCACAGCTCTTGTTTTAACTCCAGTGCTGCAAGGAAGATGATATACAACACCAGACAGCCCCACACCAGACGCGGTTGCCAGTCAGGTGCGCGCGTACCGGTATGATAATGCAACGCTTTATTCGGGAAACTAAACCAGCACAGCACCACCAGCGTCAGCATCATGGCCCCCGCAAGCGGCGCCATTTGCCAGGTAAACGCGGTAAACGATAAGCCTGAGCGTCCCCACATCAGAATGTTTTGTGGATTACCTATTGGCGTGAGCAACGATCCGGCGTTAACCGCCAGCGCCTCAAAGATAATCAGGCGATTCACCGGAATAGCGCACAATTTTTTCAGGGTGATGGTCAGCGGAACAACAATAAACAGCGCAACATCGTTGGTCAGAAACGTCGACAACAACGCCGCCGCCAGCACCATAAATATCGCCAGCTGGCGCTCTGTTTTGAAACGGCGGGTCATCTTGCGCCCTAACACATCGAAGTAACCGCTTAGCTCCACGCCTTTGGTCAGTAACATCAGGCCACTAAGCGTGATAATTGTGTGCCAGTCAATTGCTCCCGGCCACGACCGGGGTGTAAATGGCGTGAACAGGCTCAGTACAACCCCAACGATGATTAACAGCTGGAAAAAACGATCGCGCTGTAAGGCGCGTAATAAAGGAAAACTCATTCAGAGCCTGTTCCTTGCTGTTGCGTAAACCGGCTAAAAGCCTCCAGCGTTTCCTTACTGACGTGATGTTCCATCCCCTCCGCGTCGCGACGGGCAATTTCCGGACTGATACCTAACATCAACAGGAAATTCTCCACAATCTGATGACGCTCCCGACTTTCCTGAGCCAGTCGTTCACCTTCTGTGGTTAAAAACACGCCTCGCCAGGGGATCATTTCAATCAATCCGACTGAAGCAAGACGCTTTAGCATTTTAGCAACCGTCGGCTGGGAAACCCCAAGCCGTGCGGCCATATCCACCTGGCGCGCTTCACCTACCTCAATAATGAGATCGGAAATCAGCTCTACGTAGTCATCAATCAGCTCACGGCGATGCGCCTCCCGAACCTGACGAAACCCTTCAACGTGTTCTTCGACATTCACCAATTGCGTCACTTTTTTTGTTGTTGGCGTACCTGCGCGACGACTCATTCTGCTTCCTCGTTACTGTGACGCGTTAACGGCATCTGATTAGAGAGCCCTCATTGTAAACCAGAGTTGCGCGGGCACAAAAAATTAACGTTTTAGCAATAGCTATATAATATAGCCTGTGCTATATCTGTATATAATAAAGTCATCCCTCAAGGACTGATGGGATCGTGAAGTCAGGAGGTTTACATGAATGAATTTAAGAGGTGTATACGCGTGTTTAGCCACTCTCCCTTTAAAGTACGGTTGATGCTGATCTCTATGCTGTGTGACATGATTAACAGCAAACCAGAGAAGGATAAACCTTCAGAAAATTAATGCGGCGTTGCGGTACGCCGCTTCTTTTTCCTGCCGTCATCCGGGTACGGTGGTGGTTTTCGTCCCAATAACCCTTCTTTTTGTCAGTTTTGCCACGTCCCTCGCAAAACAATTTCTTTGTAGTAGTTGACCTTCTCTTGCGCACACTCTATCTTTTCGCAGCCCTGCGTATATTGCGGCTCGCGGATGCGGACCCTATCCCTCTTCTCGCTCTCTCAGGCAGGCAATGACCCTTAGCGCCAGGGTAAGCACATGGCGTTTTTGTAACAGTGGCATATGAATTTAACCCTCAAAGATTCAATCATTGCTCGTAGCCGGGCGATTAGTCCGTGGACTGGCCTCTATTTCTTACAGTCTCTGCTGATCAACCTTGCGCTGGGCTATCCGCTTAGCCTGCTCTATAGCGTTGCTTTCACCTGTATATTGATGCTGCTGTGGCGCAGCGCGCCGCGCGCGCAGAAAGTGCTGATTGGCCTTTGCTCGCTGATTGCGGCAATGTACTTTCCGTTCGGCCAGGCTTATGGCTCACCGAACTTCAATACCTTGCTGGCGCTGCACTCAACCAATATGGAAGAGTCCACCGAAATCCTGACCATCTTCCCCTGGTACAGTTATCTGGTTGGGGTATTTATTTTCGCCCTCGGCGTTATCGCCGTACGTCGTAAAAAAGATGAACAAAAGCGTGGCTGGAACAAGTTCGACAGCGTTTGTTTGCTGTTCAGCGTTGTCGCATTCTTTGTTACCCCGGTACAAAACCTGGCCTGGGGCGGCGTGTTCAAGCTGAAAGACACTGGCTATCCGGTTTTCCGGTTTGCCAAGGACGTGATCGTCAATAACAACGAAGTGCTCGACGAACAAGAGCGTATGGCGAAGCTGTCGAGCGTGAAAGACAGTTGGACCGTAACCGCCGTGAAGCCGAAGTATCACACCTACGTCGTGGTGATCGGCGAAAGCGCCCGCCGCGATGCGTTAGGCGCGTTTGGCGGTCACTGGGATAACACCCCGTTTGCCAGCTCCGTTAACGGCTACATCTTTGCGGATTACATTGCTGCCAGCGGTTCAACGCAAAAATCACTCGGCCTGACGCTGAATCGGGTGGTCGACAATAAGCCCCAGTTCCAGGATAACTTTGTCACCCTGGCCAACCGAGCAGGTTTCCAGACATGGTGGTTTTCCAATCAGGGACAAATTGGTGAATACGACACGGCCATCGCCAGCATTGCAAAACGCGCTGATGAAGTTCAGTTCCTCAAGAACGGTGACTTCGAAGCGGATAAAAATACCCGTGACGAAGCGCTGTTGAAGATGACCGCTCAGGTGCTGGCAACCGAGCGCACTCAGCCGCAGCTTATTGTACTGCATTTAATGGGCTCACATCCGCAGGCCTGCGACCGTACGCAGGGTAAGTACGAGACTTTCGTCCAGTCAAAAGAGACGTCTTGCTACCTGTACACCATGACGCAAACGGATGACCTACTGCGCCAGCTATACGATCAGTTACGTAATAGCGGTAGCAGCTTCTCGATGGTCTATTTCTCCGATCATGGCCTCGCGTTTAAAGAACGGGGAAAAGAGGTGCAGTACCTGGCGCATGATGATCAGTTCCAGCAAAATTTCCAGGTACCTTTCATGGTGCTGTCGAGCGATGATAAAGCGCATCGGGTGATTAAGGCCCGTCGATCCGCCAATGATTTCCTCAGCTTTTTCTCGCAGTGGACAGGGATTAGCGCAAAAGAAATAACCAACAGCTACCGCTTTATCTCAGAGAAAAAAGCCGGGCCGGTGTACATCACCAACTTTAAGCTACAGAAGGTGGACTACAACCACCTTGGTACCGACATCTTCGAGACCAAATCTCGTTAACAGCTCATATTGCAGGCAAAAAAAATCCGCCCCGAGAGGCGGATTTTTCATATCACCGAAGTGATTAGAAGCGGTAACCCACGCCAGCGATCCAGGTGCCAACGTCAACGCTACGAATACGGCTCTGCTCGTAGGAGAAGTCCAGAGCAACGTTTTCGATCGGGTTGAACTGCAGACCAGCACCGTAGGAGAAACCGTAGTCGCTCATATCGGATTTATGAGGGTAGTTGTTGTTCTGGAATTTACCGTAACCAACACCCACTACGCCGTAGATGCTTGCCCAGTCGTTCAGACGGTAAGCCGGACCAGCGGTGATGCCGTAGTACTGACCTTTGTTGTAAGTACCGTTGCTGTTGTTATCCTTCTCGGTGTAGGTGAAGGAACCGATAACGCCCAGCGGGTTGTTATCTTGCTCGTAACGGTATTTCAGGTTGAAACCGCCAGCTTTGTTCGCTTTACCCTGCATGTCGCTCTGCGCGTAACCGCCGGTTACGGTAGAAGTTGCAGCAAATGCAGTGGTACCTACGGATGCAGCCAGAACAACGGCCAGTGCTGAAAGACGTGCAATTTTATTCATAACCACCTCAAATGTGTTTCTAATAAGTCCTAAGCCTTAAATATATCAAAAACTTTTGGGAAACTCTTTGGAGTTTACATTGTCTAACATACTTTTTCATGTAACCAAAAGTTTCCATATTTCTGTAACAATATGGAAAACAACAATTTTTGGCGTTAACTTACATCTTAACGCTCATTAAGAAATTCGCAAGCATCCAGATTAATCCTAACCGCCTGGTGAATTTCTCAGCAGTTTTCGCCATTGTACTGTTTTTGCCCCTGTTTTTTTCAACATTAGCTCAACCGCCGGCAGGTAATTCCAGTACACTGGAACTTTTACCCCTTTTGACAAAACCTGACAGGAGAAAGGATGCCCGGTCCATCCAGAAAAGCGGCGGCATGGTTGCCGATACTGGTGATTTTAGTCGCCATGACCTCGATTCAAAGCGGCGCATCGCTTGCTAAATCGCTGTTCCCGGTGGTCGGCGCCCCGGGCGTCACCGCCCTGCGTCTGGCGCTGGGAACGCTGATTCTGGTGGTGGTATTCAAGCCATGGCGGCTACGTTTCTCCCCGGCGCAGCGCGTGCCGCTGCTACTGTACGGCCTGGCGCTCGGGGCGATGAACTATCTCTTTTATTTATCCCTGCAGCGCATTCCGCTCGGCGTGGCGGTGGCCCTGGAGTTTACCGGCCCGCTGGCGGTGGCGCTGTTTGGTTCGCGCCGCCCGCTGGATTTTGTCTGGGTGGCGCTGGCGATCCTCGGACTATGGTATCTTCTGCCGCTGGGGCAGAACGTGGCGCAGGTCGATTTAACCGGCGCGCTGTTCGCCCTCGGCGCCGGGGCGTGCTGGGCGGTCTATATTCTGACCGGACAGCGTGCCGGTGAAGAGCATGGTCCAGCCACGGTAGCGATGGGGTCGCTCATCGCCTCGCTGGTGTTTGTGCCGTTAGGCATGGCGCAGGCCACCGATACGCTGTGGCAGTGGTCGCTGCTGCCGCTGGGTTTGGGGATCGCGATTCTCTCTACCGCGCTGCCCTACTCCCTCGAGATGATGGCCCTGACGCGCTTGCCGACGCGCACCTTCGGCACGCTGATGAGCCTTGAACCAGCGTTAGCTGCCCTCTCCGGTATGATCTTCCTCGGTGAAACGCTGAAGCTCTCCCAGACCCTGGCGCTCGGCGCGATCATTATCGCCTCGATGGGCGCCACGCTGACTATGCAACGGCAGAGTAAAGTCGAGCAGGTCGATATCAATTAACATTCTGTTACGGCGCCGGCCCGAGAGAAATTCGGGCCGTTCAGCCAAATATAAACACCTGATATTTAAATGTTTTTAAAATAACCAACCACTTTGCGCTATCGAAGTGATATAGCCTGCCGATGCCTCACTCTTGAAAACCCTTGCTATACTTATTTCCGAAGTCATTTGGGACAACGCTCCACATCATTCAGATCTGAAGTGTGATGAGCATCAATATCAAGAGGATATGAAACGATGAGTACCGCAAAACTGGTTAAATCAAAAGCGTCTAATCTGGTCTATACCCGCAACGATGTCGCTGACAGCGAAAAGAAAGCGACCATTGAGCTGTTGAATCGCCAGGTGATCCAGTTCATTGACCTGTCACTTATCACCAAGCAGGCACACTGGAATATGCGCGGTGCGAACTTTATCGCCGTGCACGAAATGCTGGATGGCTTCCGTACCGCGCTGACCGAACATCTGGACACCATGGCCGAGCGCGCGGTGCAGCTGGGCGGCGTCGCCCTGGGTACCACTCAGGTCATTAACAGCAAAACCCCGCTGCAGAGCTACCCGCTGGACATCCATCACGTTCAGGATCACCTGAAAGCCCTGGCTGACCGCTACGCGGTAGTGGCGAACGATGTGCGTAAGGCGATCGACGAAGCAAAAGACGAAGACACTGCAGATATCTTCACCGCGGCTTCCCGCGATCTGGATAAATTCCTGTGGTTCATTGAAGCCAACATCGAGTAAGGCTTTGCCGCCGGCCCAGCGCGGTCGGCGGCGCCTCAGCGTTTCTCCCTGCCCTATATTCCATCCTTTGCTTTTCATCCTCCACTGGCCTTGCACCGTTTCAGGGCACCAGATTGATGAAAATGCGCGCAAAAGTAAAAAGATTGTAATAATCACCTCACACAATCGTTACGTCGAGATTGTTTTCCCATCAGGGTTTGCGCTAAAAATGGGCTGGTAATTCAGCACCCTTATGACGCACCAAAATGACGCCCCATCATGGTGCAGTCACTGCCTGAAATGATCGTTCTTGTGCAACGACTTACGCTTCGTTTGTTGAAAAACAACAGCTTGTAAAAGTGGCACGATTTTTTCATTAGGCTAGTCGTTCTCGCAGGGGATCGTCCCGTGGATATAAAAGGAAATGCTATGAAGTCTGTATTTAAAGTTTCACTGGCTGCACTGACCCTGGCTTTTGCGGTTTCTTCCCATGCCGCCAATAAGACCCTGGTTGTCGCCACCGATACGGCGTTCGTCCCGTTCGAATTTAAGCAAGGCGATAAGTATGTGGGTTTTGACGTTGACCTGTGGGCGGCTATCGCCAAAGAGCTGAAGCTCGACTACACCCTGAAGCCAATGGACTTCAGCGGCATTATCCCGGCGCTGCAAACCAAAAATATCGATCTGGCGCTGGCGGGGATCACCATTACCGACGAGCGTAAAAAAGCGATCGACTTCTCCGACGGCTACTACAAAAGCGGCCTGCTGGTGATGGTCAACGCCAATAATAACGACATCAAAGATGTCAAAGATCTGAACGGTAAAGTGGTCGCGGTGAAGAGCGGCACCGGCTCCGTTGACTACGCGAAAGCCAATATCAAAACCAAAGATCTGCGTCAGTTCCCGAATATCGATAACGCCTATATGGAGCTGGGAACCGGTCGCGCGGATGCCGTGCTGCACGATACGCCGAATATTCTGTACTTCATCAAAACCGCGGGCAACGGTAAGTTCAAAGCGGTAGGCGAATCACTGGAAGCGCAAAACTACGGTATCGCCTTCCCGAAAGGCAGCGACGAGCTGCGTGAGAAAGTGAACGGTGCGCTGAAAACGCTGCGCGACAATGGTACCTATAACGAAATTTATAAAAAATGGTTCGGCACTGAACCCAAATAATAAAAACGTACTTCGCCGGACCGAGGTCCGGCGACACCACAACGGTCTTCCGGCACAGGCTCGGCGGGAGACGGTATTTTGGCGGAGGCTTTCCTCTGCTCTCGACACGGTAACAGGAACGTATTATGCAGTTTGACTGGAGTGCCATCTGGCCTGCCATTCCGATTTTGCTGGAAGGCGCCAAAATGACGCTGTGGATTTCCGTCCTCGGCCTGGCCGGCGGTCTGATAATTGGTCTGGTGGCCGGTTTCGCCCGCTGCTTCGGCGGCTGGATCGCCAACCACATCGCGCTGGTCTTTATTGAAATCATTCGCGGCACCCCGATTGTGGTGCAGGTTATGTTCATCTACTTTGCGCTGCCGATGGCCTTTAGCGATCTGCGCATCGACCCCTTCTCCGCGGCGGTAGTGACCATCATGATAAACTCGGGCGCCTATATCGCGGAAATCACCCGCGGCGCGGTGCTCTCCATACATAAAGGCTTCCGCGAAGCGGGCCTGGCGCTTGGCCTGTCGCGTCGCGAAACCATTCGCCACGTGATCCTGCCGCTGGCGCTGCGCCGCATGCTGCCGCCGCTGGGCAACCAGT
>ERZ1106969.121-NODE-121-length-90553-cov-13.762271_pt1 | contig 90553 bp, 76 predicted proteins | sample MGYA00403685_ERZ1106969 | MGnify/ENA primary metagenome ERZ1106969 (study PRJEB35170, sample SAMEA104062416) | human gut metagenome | biome: human gut; feature: human-associated habitat; material: faeces | place: Denmark | collected 2012-05-18 ...
CGGGTGGATTCGAGACTTACACTCGTTAGAACGTGCGCCCGCCGGGCGCACCAGAAATACAGGAGGCAGCCCGTCTGGACCGCCTCCTGTATCAACACTTTCTATTCTTTATTTCACTGCGTGGGCCGGCTGATAATCTTCCACAGACTGGATCACTTCCCGCTTGATCGTTCCCGAAAGGAAGAACGACATCTTCGCACACGCCGGGCCGATCAGCTCATAGAGCACGGAGGAGGACAGGATGATGGTCAGGAGCAGACTTCCGATCTCTGCCGGAAGCATTCTCTGTCCAAGGAACGCAAGACCGATGGCAACGCCGGCCTGGGGAATCAGCGCCAGGCCGATATAGCGTTTCATGGTTACAGGCATTCCTGTCATGGAGCATCCGATGTAAGCACCTGCGTATTTTCCAACGATACGGATAAAGAAATAGCTGACTCCTATGATTCCTGCCGTCCGGAGCGCTGTCACATTTAAGTTCATACCGGAAATGATAAAGAACATGGACATGACCGGCGGCGTAAAATGGTTCACCTGCTTAAACAGCTTCTTATCATTGGTCACGTTCATATATGTCGCACCGAATACCATGCAGGACAGAAGGGGAGAAAGCTGGAAAAATGCGCAGATGCCCGAGATGCCCAGCAGCATCGCCACCACCAGAATCAGGCGGTTATCCTTGCTTCTGGCCGGTGTCAGCAGCTTCGACAGCACAACTCCGCATAAAAATCCGAGAACCAGTGCCATGAGATTCCAGAAGATGGGAACCATCACATCCGTAAATGAGATATGGCCGCTGGTTCTCGCATTGACCACCGCCACAACGGCACTGAAGGTCAGAAGGCATACCACATCATCCAGAGCCACCACCTGCAGAAGAACATTGACAAAATCGCCTCTCGCATGGTACTGATGAATGGTCATCATCGTACTGGCCGGAGCGGTAGCCGTGGCAATAGCCCCCAGAATCAGCGCGAAGTTCCATGACATTCTGAATATCATTCTCATGCTGATCGTCACGAGAACACCGGCCGCCAGCGCCTCGAAGATCGTGATGATAATCACCTTGATCCCTGCTTCCTTAATAACTTCCTTCTTAAAAAATTTCCCAACGCCGAAGGCGATAAACGCCAGCGCAATATCACTCATAAATCCCATATGTCCCAGAATATCCGACGGCACCATCTTTAAGCAGCACGGACCGATCAAAACTCCGGCTATGATATAGCCGCTGACGTTCGGCAGCTTCAGCCGTTTCGTAATCCTGGTGACAATAAACCCCGCGAACAGTATGATAGACAGCGAACAGAGCACTGCTGTAGATTCATCCATTTGACTGTATAAAAGTTCCATAAAAACATCCCCTTTTTCCCCATTATTGTTGATACTATATGATTTTTTTCCTTTCTATGGTACAATTATAGCAGTCATATGTATAATAGCAAATTATGGTATCTATTGTATCTATAAATTTTTATGATAGGGGTGTGATGTTCATGATGGATTCCAAACTGGAAACCCTGATTAAGGTCAATGAGACACGCAGTTTTACAAAGGCGGCCGAGCTGCTTTCCCTGACGCAGCCGGCGGTCAGCCAGCATATCCGGCAGTTGGAACAGGATCTGGGCGCAACGCTCTTCATTCGGGGGGAGGGCCCCCTGAAACTGACGCAGGAAGGGGAAATTGCGATAAAGTACGCCAAAAGAATTCAGACGCTCTACCAGAATCTGGAGCAGAGTCTGGGCGATCAGAAGCGTCACATCACCAGGCTGTCCGTCGGAATCACCCACACCTCGGAGAGCAATATCATGGTGGAGGTTCTGGCACGTTACAGCAGCCTGAACGCAGGCTGCCGCATAACGATTATTTCTGACACCATAAATAATCTTTATAATAAGTTGAAAACCTACGAGCTGGACCTGGCAATTGTCGAGGGAAAGATCGTGGATAACAACTTTAATTCCGTCATGCTGGACACGGATTCCCTGATCCTGGCGGTATCCAACCACAATCCGCTCTCAAAGAAAAGCATTGTGACACTGGAAGAGCTGAAAAAACAGCGCCTGATTCTCCGCCTGCCGGATTCTGCCACCAGAAACTTATTTATCTCCCACCTGGAGAGCAATAACGTCTCTATCGATGAGTTAAATGTGACTCTTGAGGTGGATAACGTGGCCACGATCAAGGATTTGGTGCGAAGAGACTTCGGAGTATCGATTTTGGCAAAGAGCGCATTTGCCTCGGAACTGCGGAAGGGAAAGATGACCGGACTTCCCATCGAGAACCTGAGCATGACGCGGGAGATCAATATGGTTTACCATAAGGATTTTGAGCATACGGATCTATTGCAGGAGATTACTAAGATCTACTATGAGTACTCCAGAAGTAAGTATACTTGAGATTGAGTTTTTTCTGGCGGGATCTGGCTGCTACGGCTGTTTGTTTACAATATAGATTCCGATGCAGACCAGGACCAGTGCTCCTATAGCGGTCAGCCCAAAGGCCTGTTGTCCTTCGCCCAGTAACAGGGCTGAGAGGATTACTCCGAAGACCGGGTTCATGAAGCCGAAGACGGCGACTTTGGAGACGGGATTCAGTTTCAGCAGAATTCCCCAGAGGGAATACGCTACTGCCGAGACGGCTGCCAGGTAGAAAAGCATGGAAATGGAAGGCGCTGTCCACACACTCACGCTTCCGCCGGTGAGATATCCACAGAGAATCATGATAATTCCACCGAGCAGGAACTGCCAGCCGCTGAGCATAACCGGATTGTCCTCCCGGGAATAGATTTTTATCAGGACGGAGGAGACCGCATAGGCGATGGTCGAAAGCAGGATGAAGCCTTCTCCGGTCAGGGACAGGCTCATGTCCAGTCCGCTCTGGTTGATGTTGATTAAAACGACACCGGCAAAGCCGGCGATGCAGCCAATGATCTTGTGTTTGTCCAGCTTTTCCTGGCGGAAAATAAGGCTGGCTATGAGAATGGCTACAAATACGTTGGAGGCCTCAATAATAGAGGCCTTCACCCCTGTCGTGTGGGCGAGGCCGACGTAGAAAAAGAGATACTGGATGACGGTCTGAAACAGGGACAGCTTTGCGATCCGGATCCAGGAGGTCTTCCGGGGGATTAGAGGACGGCGGTTCATCAGGCTGCCAATGAGAATCGTCAGCAGGCCTGCAAGGGTAAAACGGCAGCCGGCAAACAAAAGCTGGCTGGAGATGTCATTGCCATCAATCTGAAATAGTTGATATCCTATTTTTATACATGGAAAAGCGCTGCCCCACAGCGCGCAGCAAACCATCGCTGTGAGGCAGACGCCCATCGTAGTCGTTAGAAACGCACTTTTCCGGTTCATCTTACAGTTCAATTCCTTTTAACTTGATGTAATCCTTAATGAGCTTCGCGGTCTGCTCCAAATCGAATTTGCTGGTATTGATGATCAGATCGTAATTGGTCCAGTCCTCCCAGCGGCCGCCTGTATAGTAACGGTAATACTCCTTGCGCTCCCTGTTAATCTTCTTCACACGTCTTGCAGCCTCTTTTTCGTCCACCTTATCTACTTCCATGGTACGCTTGATCAGGGCCGGGACATCGGCATAAACGAAGATTTTTACGAGGCCTGGCACGTCCACGTCCTCGCGGCTTAAGATGTAATCAGCACAGCGTCCGGCAATGATGCAGGACTCCTGGTCTGCCAGTTCCCGGATAACCTCAGACTGGAAACGGAACAGATTCTCGGGTTTCACGATATCGCCGTCTGTAGACGGCTTCCCCAGCTGCGGCTTCATCCCGCTTACAATCTTGTAAAGCAGGTTATTGCCCGCCTTTTCATCGGCCAGACGGAAAAATACCTCTCCGACTGCACTCTGCTCCGATGTCATGGTCAGAATTTCCTCATCGTAAAAATGTATTCCCAGCTCTTCCGCCAGCGCTTTGCCTACGATCCGGCCGCCGCTGCCGTACTGCCGGCCAATGGTAATGACCAGATTCTGTTTTTCCTTCATGATACCTTCCCCCTTATTGTTCTTCCATTACCGCATCAAAACAGATGGCTCCGTAAGGACGGATGCTCATGCGGTAAGCATTGCCTTCTCCGAGGGCCTTCTCGATATATGCCACGTACTCTTCCACCAGATCGTTTGGCAGCATAGCCATGATAACACCTGCGAATCCGCCCCCGTGAACACGGCACGCGCCGCGCTGTTTCCCGGCGATGAATAACTCCGTAAGCGCCAGTGCGACAGTGATCCCCTGCTCCTGATAGGCGCTGTTGGTAAAGCAGTTCTGAAGCCATTTCCAGGAGGAATTGCCGGAAGCCGTGATATTGTTTAAGAAATCGGAAAAACGGCCTTCCTTTAATGCCTTTACTTCCGCCTCTACGCGCTTGTTTTCCTCAAAGAAATGAAGGGCGCGCAGCACAGAACGGTCTCCCGCATACTCTCTCACTTCCGCAAGGTGTCCAATTACCTCTTCTTCCGTAATCTCGGCGCAGACCTCTTTTCCAAAGAATTCGGCCACTTTCTTCATCTCGATCGGCACAGAGGAATAATCCGCGCTTAAATCCGCATGGCCCTTTCCGGTATTGACGATAATCAGGCTGTGATTCTGGGAGCTGAAATCAAAATCGATCTTCTCCACAACCGGAGAAGCCGGCTCCAGAAAATCGATGGTGATGAGACCGCCGACCGCGCAGGCCATCTGATCCAGCAGTCCGGAGGCCTTGTCCCAGTATACGTTTTCGGAATATTTTCCAATGTGGGCGTAGGCTACGGTATCCATACGGCCTTCATTAAAGAATGTATTTAAAATAGAACATAAAAGCATCTCGAAGGACGCGGAGGAGCTGACGCCGGCCGCGCTGATGACATTACTCGTAATATAGGCATTAAAACCGCCGACCTCATAGCCGGATTCTTTAAAGCCCTGAAGGAGTCCCTTCACCAGGTCAATCGTTCCCGCTTTCTTATCGCTGGGGGATAAATCATTCAGATCAATGATAAAGCTCTGATTAAATGTTTCGCTGATAATATGTACCTTGCTGCTGTTGTTCTTCGCAGCCACGCCGACACAGTCTAAGTTAATGCTTCCTGCAAGGACTTTTCCATGGTTATGATCCGTATGATTGCCGCTGATTTCCGTACGTCCCGGGGAGCTGAACAGGGTCACGTCTTCTTCCGCAAATTTTTTCTGAAAACTTTTCACAAGATTCTGATACCGTTCTATATTGGCATCCACCGCCGCTTCACCGTACAGTGCGGTCATAAGCTTCCTGGATTTTTCAGATTCGAGCATTTGGATTGTATCGCATACTTTCATGTCACATGATCTCCTTTTTTCCATACATTTTCAAAATATCAGAATACCTCCGACACCTGCGCCGCGGGAATCTGCTCTTTGACAAAAGTATATCATAACTTACGAGTCTTCTACAATATAATATTTATCGAAATCCTATAATTTCATTTGACGTCGCTGCAATTCACGGCCCCATGGAAAGTCTCCGCCGGGAATTTCGGTACGTGGGAGGGCAGGAGAAGGAAGTGTTTCCTTTTCCGAGTTTCGCAGGAACTTAAGCAGAAAGACGGGGAAAAGAGGTGGTGAAATCTGGCCTCCAAGCCAGATTTCAAGTGGACACGGAGGTGAAGTCCTTCAGGAGTTCACCGTAGTTTGCACGATCCGCCCCTTTTCCCCGTCTTTCTGCTTTAGTTCCTGCCACCGAGGAAACAAGAAACACTTCCTTCTCCTGCCCTCCCACGTATCGGAATTCCCGGCGGAGACTTTCCGTGGGGTCGTGAATTGCAGCTTGACACCCGCCCTGCCGCTTCCTTATAATGAGGAAGAACGCAAAAGGTAAGGAGGACTTTTCATGTACTGGAACGAAAAACCGTACCATTCCCTGGATTATGAGATGAAACGTATCTATGGTCATAAAATATATAAACTGGCATTAGACGGCGGCATGACCTGTCCGAACCGCGACGGCACCCTGGGTACGGACGGCTGTATCTTCTGCAGCGGCGGCGGCTCCGGAGAATTTGCCGAATCCCTGTCCGCTCACGTATCCGTCACGGAACAGATCGAAGCGGCTAAGGCCCGGGTAGAAAAAAAGATGGAAAAAGCCCGGCCCGAAGCTTCACCGGAATGTCCCAAAGGCCGTTACATTGCCTATTTCCAGTCCTATACAAACACGTACGCGCCGACTTCGCACTTAAGGGCGCTGTTTACTGAGGCCATCACCCATCCGGACATCGCTGTCCTGTCCATTGCCACACGCCCCGACTGCCTTCCGCCCGAAGTAATCGCGCTTCTGTCAGAATTAAACCGCATAAAACCGGTCTGGGTGGAACTGGGCCTGCAGACGATTCACGAGGAAACAGCGCGCTTCATTCGCCGCGGCTACCCGCTGTCCGTCTTCAAAGACGCTTTTCAAAGACTCCATGACGCCGGTCTGACCGTAATCGCCCACGTAATTCTCGGCCTTCCCGGGGAGACGCCCGCCATGATGCAGGATACGGTCAGCTATCTCAGCCGCTTGGGGGAACACGGCATTGACGGTATAAAACTGCAGCTTCTGCATGTGCTGGAAGGTACCGACCTTGCCGTCTTATACCGCGCAGGCGGTTTTCAGACCTTTTCACTGGAGGAGTACGTCGATCTCGTAATCGACTGTATCGCTCTTCTCCCGCCGGAGACGGTAATCCACCGGATCAGCGGCGACGGTTCCAAAAAGCTTCTCGTAGCCCCCGTGTGGAGCGGAAACAAACGGCTTGTGCTGAACTCCATGGCAAAGCGCTTCAAAGAACGCGGCGTGTGTCAGGGGGACCGGTATTTGAAGGAGCAGACGGATTGAGCAATTTTCCTGCTCCATTCATACCCAGAAAAAAAGGCGGTCTCTTTATACCAGAGCCGCCATTCTCTCAAACCCGAACTCATGCAGGACAAGGTCATCATCAATCACCTCGTCATACACTCCGTCTGCCTTTTTAAAACCATTCTTCACATAGAGATTAATCGCCGGTTCATTGATATCCACAACAAACAGCCTTAAGTATTCAGCCCCCAGTTCTCCCGCCCGGGCAACCGCCATGTTAAGTGCAATACTGCCAATTCCCCTTCTCAGGTAATCGACGTTCACTCCAAACCGGTCAATGTACAGAGCCTTCCCCTGCTCATCGCTCCATCTCACACAGTCAGCGCCAGAGGCTGAACTGCACAGAGCAAATGCGGAAACAATATTCTCTTCTTCCGTGAGAACGTAAAGGCGATTCCTTTCAATATCTTCGGAGAAAAACTCACAAGGATATATTTCGTCCCAGATCGGGACTCCATTTTCATCCATATTTCGGATTATTTCTTTATATACAGCTTTAAGCTGTGGTAAATCAGCCATTTCTGCCAACCGTAATTTCATGTCAATACCCCACCACGCCATTTTCATCTATGGTCACACCGAACGAAATCTCCTGCATGTACTGATAAAACTCTGCCTTTTTTCCCGGATCGGTCAGTTCCTTTGTAAATCCGGCCCCGGAAGTGCCTGGAACCAGGGATAACTTCACCTGATTCTGTTCCAGATCCACATCAGCGCGCAAAAGCGCGGTCTTCGGAATGCTGCTTCCAAAGATAAAATTGCCGAGACTGTATACAATCGGCTTTCCCTGATAGTATTCAATCCCCTGCAGTACATGAGGATGGCTTCCAATGACGAGATCGGCTCCCGCATCGATCAGCTGTCTGCCAAGGGTCCGCTGGTATTCCTGCGGCTTTTCGTCCCGTTCGATTCCCCAGTGCATGTACACCACCAGATAATCACAGTATTCCCCGGCCGCTTCGATCTCTTTTAAGAGTATGGATGGATCGTATCCGCTCACCATTCCCGGCTTTTTGCTGTTAGCCACCCAGGAAGTATCGGGATACACCCTTGAGGCTGCCAGGAAACCGATGGTTCTGCCGCGCACCTCGATGGTCTCCAGCTGCTTTGCACGGTCCATGTTGGCACCGGCGCCTACATAGGGGATTCCCGCATTCTCCAGAGTCGTACACGTATCCACCAGTGCATCGGTTCCATAATCCAGTGTGTGATTATTGGCAATCGTCACGATATCGATCCCCAGCTCATGCATCATGGAAACCCGCTCCGGCGGTACCCGAAATGTAAACTGTTTATCCGGAGCCGGCGTTCCTCTATCGCTGAACGGGAACTCCTGATTCGCCATATAGATGTCCGCCCTGCTGATTTCGTCCCGATATGCCTCATCCAGCACTCCATGTATGCCCCCTGCATTATCATACGCGGTCAATACATGACTGGAAAAATATACATCCCCGCTAAAAAGCAGATGAACGACAGGATCCTCTGGTTCTGTCTCCGCCACTGCGGCCGTACTTGCCGCTTCCGTTTCCGATACTTCCAGCTTTAACACTTCCTCCGTAGCCGCCTCCGGAGCCGAAGCCGCCGTCTGCTCCCCTTCCTGCGCCGCGGGAGCCGCCGCCGTCTCCTGACCGGAGGCAGGAGTCTCCCTTATGCCGCCTCTCTGTCCATCCACCGCAATCCAAACGAGGAGTGCCGCAAGGAGAAATACCGGAAGGATAATCAGAAGCTTCATTAATAAGTTCGTCCGTTTCATCCCTTCCTCCTTAATTCATTATCGATTGATTCATGATAGATGCCTGATTCATAACTTTTTCTGCAAATATTTCCGTTTCTTCCTTAATTTTCGCATCGTAAACCCGTTTTCCACTACAAAAGTACGTTTCTTTCATAACCTTTAAGTCATGATACTTCAAAAATACTTTATAAATTTCTGATGCACCTTCCAGAATTCCTGCTGTGGTAAAGACGGCTACACACTTTACCTGCTGTGGGGACAGGCTCTTTATATACTCTTTCAGTGTCCCGGGAATCTTTCCCCAATAGACCGCACCTCCCAAAAATAAGATATCCGTTACTCCTTCCAGCGGAACTTCAATGGATTCCGCCTGGCAGCCCGCCACCGGTGCAATGGCTTCCGCGATTACTTTCGTATTCCCTGTTCTGGAATAATAACGCACTGCTGTCTTCATGCTTCCCGCTCCAATCTCTTGATAGTCTTTACTAATATTACACTGAGACTGTGTATTTGTCAAATTATGCCAGCAGCGGCCGCACTTATGCTTCATATGCGCATGGACCGTCCACACCTCCATGACAAAGAAAGGCCTTCGCGGCTATCCGATTTCAGGACAGCCGCGAAGGCCTGATTCACATTACCCAATATGCTTGCATTACGATTTTACTATTACTATTTTATCATTACTGTTTCATTATACTTCGTTCTATATTCCTGCTCCAACGCACATGTCTGGAAGCCATACCGCCTACAATGCAACGATAATCCCGCCGTCACTGGCATATACCGTTGCCACTCCGGCCGTCTCCGTAATGATGACATCCTTAAATGACGCCTGGCGGCACATCTCGTTCTTCACCACCTCAGCACGCTCGGGATTGTTGCAATGCGCGATAATAAGTACCTTGTCTTTCGTCTCTCCCGCTTCCCGGATCGCGATATCGGCCATGCGCGTAAGGGCTTTATTGATCCCCCTCGCCTGATCCAGCTTGATGATCACACCGGAATCAGCTCCCATAACCGGCTTAATGTTCAGTGCGGTAGCAAAAAATGCCTGAAGGCCGGTCAGACGGCCGTTCTTGCGCAGCGTGTCCAGACTCTCCAGTACGAAATATGTTCTCATATTCTTAATAAAGCTGCGTGTCTTCTCCTCAATCTCCTCAAACGGAAGAGATGCCTGACAGAGCGACTGGATATAAAGGGCGATGTTTAACTCCCCGGAAGAAGCGGAATCGGAACTGAAAACCGCGATGTTCTTCCCATCCTGGCCATGTTCCTCCTCATAGAGCTTCTTCGCCAGTACGGCGCTGTTGTACGTTCCGCTTAAATGCTCGGACAGAGTAATAACAAATATCTGCTCTGCGTCGCATTCAAATGCTTCCTTAAACCTCTCAGGCGACGGACATGCGGTCTGCGGGCACTCACTGCTGCTTCTTACCAGCTCCAGAAACTTCTTCTGGTCAAAGGTCTCATCATCTATTACCTGGGTATGCTCTACCTGCAAAGTAAGGGGAATGATCTGAAAATGCGGATCTTTCTTTAAGTCAGCCGTTAAATCCAGACAGCTGTCCCCGATAATCTTATAGCTCATATTCTATTTCCTCCTGACATATAACTTGTCATGTAGTATTCATTACTATATATTATAGGGAAGCCACGGTGGAATGTCAATAGAATATTACTCCTGAACTTCCGCATTTTGCATCTGTTCCCGAAGCTCCGGGCCACTCGTCCCGTTTTCGGCCGTAAGAAAGCCGGAAATTTCATTCAGGCTTTCAAAATCTGTAAAATCCACCTTCCTGCCAAATGTCTCAATCAGCCCCCGTGTCTCGGAATTTTGCTCTTCCGGCGGGATCTTCTTAACCCTGCTGTACAGAAGCCCCATCATCGCCCGGTGTGCGACGGAAAGCCTGGAGTAATCCATGCCTCCTCTCAGATGAAAGAGCTTCGTTTCTGCCCAAAGCGGGTCCGCCAGCTGCTTCTTTATAAAATTTCGGATATTTCTGACATTCGTTTCATCGGCCGGGTCAGACAGCCCTACTGTGACCACCAGAAGCTTCGCAGCCGGTTCCTGGCGAAGCAGCTTTGCCGTTTGGCTCAGACCGAGAATCTGCCCGGCATAGATCCCTCCCAGGTGTATGACCACTTTACAGGAAGAGAGAGACTTTACCTCCTTGCAGTTCCTGCACGGTATGCCCGTCCTTCGTGATAATTCTTCCGCATAACGCTTCGTCGTTCCGTACTTGCTGCCATAAATAATAATTCGATCCATATTCTTCCTCCTGTATCCTTCCTTATCCTGTGACCGTTACGGTGCCGCCGTCATCGCCTCTTCCGCGGCCTCCAGGCCGTCGATTCCATCGTATAGCTTCATAAGCAGCGTAAACAGCTGCTCCATCTCCTGATCCGTGTACCCCTGAAACAGACAGGCAAGTTTTTGTCCGTGAAGCGCTGCGGTCTGTTCAAAGTACTCGCCCAACCGTTCCGTTGGAAGCAGAAATGACGCCCGCTTGTCATTTTCGTTCTGTATGATTGTAACGAAACCCTTCTGTTCGAGAACTGCGGCCAGCTTCTTGATATTCTGCCTGGAGCATCCCAGCAGATCTCCCAGCTGGGTGAACGTCAGCCGCTCCTCCGACTGCCTCACCATGGTCAGAAGCATAAACTGTTTTAGCGTAATGCCGGAGCTGCTCTTATCAAATATGGTCTGAAGCCTGTTTTCAGCAATGCACAGCGTACTGAACACAGCTTTCTCCTGCCTTTCTCTTGTACCTTTAAATCGTCTGATGAGATCTGAAATCTGCATGCGTCCCTCCGTATAGTAACTTGTTACCTATTTATCGTAAAGAGGAGGACAGGAAAGTCCGCAGGCTTCCCTGTCCTATTTTCCGGCTGGTCTCCATGAGATCAGCCGGTTCGTCTTATCTGTCTGTAGATCAGTCGTCTTCCTGTGCGCCTACAACCCCCGCCGTACTGGCGGCAGTCGCAACGACAATCACGACAACAAAGAGGATCAGCAGAATAATCCCTCCGAAAAATGCCAGCATAAAGGTCGTACCGTCATCTTCCGAAGCCGTCTCTGCGGCCGCCGGTTCCGCGGCCGCCGCCACGTTTTCCGTCTCCGCATGAGAGATGAGCACCGCACCCGGGGCCGCTCCTGCTAATACTCCGATGGCCAGCGCCAGCATAAGCCGCAGCACTGCCTTCTTTATCTCCCTTATCTTGTCCGTCATAAGAATCTCCTCCTGGTTACTATACAATCATAGTACCTAGTATATCATAAGGGAGCGGAAAATGGTATCCCTAATCATTCTTAGTTTCTTATTCCTCTTAGTTTCCTATTCCTCTTCTTTACCCATATCTGCCATAAGGATCATGATATCGTTGCTTCTCGCAATGAATTTCGTCATACGCTCCGGAGTCAGGGATCCGTGGCTTAATGCGGCCAGGTCATACAGCTGCTCGCAGATCTCCTGGATGTGGCCGCCCTCTCTGTGATTCAGAACGTACTGAACCAGCTTATTGTTGTAGTTGAGCACCAGAGTCTCACCGCCGGCTCCAAACATGGACGGATCCATACCAGGCATGGTGTACATCTTCATCATCTCCTGCATACGGCGGCTGTCTTCGGAAACCGTAATCATGGAAGAAACGGCTTCATTTTTCAGTTTTTCCACTTTTACTTCCAGTTTATCGTTGCCAAGTGCCTTTTTGAACACCTCTGTCAGCGCGTCCGCATCGCCCTTCATGGCTTCCCTGGCCTCTTCCGTCATCTCTTCCTTAAAGCTGTCTGATAAGTCTGAGTTGATAGCCAGGAACTTCACATTCTCATTCTTCTGCTCCAGGAAATTGATGAACGGGCTGTCGATATTCTGAGTCATATAGACCGCATCCATGCCTTCCTGCTTAAACATATTGATGTACTGGCTCTGTTCCTTCTCGTCTGTGATATAGAACACGGTGTTCTCGTGCTTTTCCTTATTCTCCTCCAGGCAGTCGGCCAGAGTGAAATACTTGCCTTCCAGATTCTTGAAAATGATATAATCATTCATCTTTTCAGCGAATTTCTCGTCCTTTAAGCAGCCGAATTTGATAAATGGATTGATATCATCCCAGTACTTCTCGTAATTCTCACGGTCGGTCTTGAACATACCGCTTAACTTGTCTGCTACCTTCTTCGTGATGTAATCGGAAATCTTCTTGACAAAGCCGTCGTTCTGCAGCGCGCTTCTCGATACGTTAAGCGGCAGATCCGGACAGTCGATCACACCCTTCAGCAGCATTAAGAACTCCGGAATTACTTCCTTGATGTTGTCTGCGATAAATACCTGGTTGTTGTAAAGCTTGATTACGCCTTCCAGGCTGTCATAATTTAAGTTCAGTTTCGGGAAGTATAAGATTCCCTTTAAGTTGAACGGGTAGTCCATGTTTAAATGAATCCAGAACAGCGGTTCCTTGTAATCATGGAATACCTTGCGGTAAAAGCCCTTGTACTCTTCCTCTGTGCACTCGTTCGGATGCTTGTTCCACAGCGGGTGGATGTCATTCTCCGGAACGGGACGCTTTAATATCTTATATTTTTCCCTGGCAGGAGAAATCTCTACGACTTCTTTTTCGCCGTTCTCATTCTCTTTCTCCTCAGTCTTGGCTTCCTCGACGATCGTCTCGATAATGGTGTCCTTCTCGGTCAGCTCGTCCTTCTCGATGGTATCATACTGCGGTTCAGCGGAAGAATTCTCCAGATAAATCTCCACCGGCATGAAGGAGCAGTACTTCTCCAGCACTTCTCTTGCGCGGTACTCGTTGCAAAACTCCAGACTCTCTTCATTCAGGTACAGCTTAATCGTGGTTCCGAAGGATGTCTTATCCCCCTCTTCCATCTCATATTCCGTACCGCCGTCGGATTCCCAGTGAACCGGCGCCGCACCTTCCCGATAGGATAATGTATCAATCGTCACCTTATCTGCTACCATAAATGCGGAATAGAAGCCCAGTCCGAAATGGCCGATAATCTGATCCTCATTGGCCTTGTCCTTATACTTCTCCAGGAAATCCTGTGCTCCCGAAAATGCGATCTGGTTGATGTACTCATCCACTTCTTCCATGGTCATACCGAGGCCGTTATCGGTGAAGGTGATCGTCTTATCGTTGGAATCCACCGTCACGGTAATCTTAAATTCCACGTCCTCCGGCTTCTGCCACTCTCCCATGACCTCAAGCTTCTTTAATTTCGTGATCGCGTCGCAGCCGTTAGACACTAATTCACGGTAGAAAATGTCGTGATCCGAATAAAGCCACTTCTTGATAATCGGGAATATGTTTTCGCTGTTAATTGTCAAACTACCTGTCTTTGCCATATCCATACACTCCTTACTCTTTGCTGTATATTTTTCCATGGTTTGCCATGGTTTCTCACTCTTTGCCTGCAAAGAGTATTTTAATACTCCATTTTCCAAATGTCAATAGAAAATTAGCACTCATTTAAAATGAGTGCTAGTAATCGTCTATTCCTCCTGGAAAATGATCTCGTTTTTCTTCAAAAAGCTTCTCACCGCCTGGTCCCATTCCATATCCAGGGTCTTGTCCAATGTAAAAATCGAGACCGATGTGCCGGTCACGCAGAACAGTTTTCCTTCCTCATAACGGATATTTAAGTACAGGCCATTGACCTGATCCGCCTTCAAAGGTATCTGATGGCCAGTTACAAACTTATCCACTGCCTGAGGCGGCATCTGCAGCACAATCTGGAAGCTGCCCGGAAGCTTCTTTCCCTTAATCAGTGAAAAACAGTATGGCCGGATCATCTTCCAGGAAGACAGTTCTTCCATCTGATTCTCCTCCAGCTCCTCTTCGGAATAATACCCCTGGCGGATATGACCGTCGATGGTAAACACATTAAAGGTAACAATCTCCGCTTCCTTGATCAGGAAGTGATCAAATGTCTCTCCCACAAAGAGTTTGGCTGTAAATTGTCTGATATCTTCAATTCTTAATGCTATCATTTCACATTCTCCCCGTATTCTTCATGCATTTAATTCGCCAAAAGCTGTCCACGATCTCAAATTCGATGATCAGGTCGTCTTTGAAATGTGCCGTGACCGTAAGATCCTGCCACTCATACGGCGTTCCGTTCCATAGTAAAAAGCTCTCCACAAACAGCTTATGATCTACTGAAAACTGTTGGATACACTGCATGGTAAGCGCCACAAATTTCTGCTCGGTAACCGGTGCAAAGACCTCCTCCGGGACACCGGAAAAGGCCACCAGAACCGCGCCGCCGGAATGCGGCCCCCGATAATAGCAGCAATGCTCCGCTACCCCACAGGCCACTATGGACAGTGAATGGCCGTTAAAACTGTCCGTCAGTTCAAATTCCGCAGTCGTAAGCGGCTCAAGTCCCCACTCTTCTCCCGCGGCTCTCACCTGGTTCGCCGTCTGAAGAATCTCCTCTGGAAAACCGTTCACATTTTCCCAGCCCCACAGCCACGTATTGGAGGAAGACGCCTCGCTTCCAAGAAACTGCAGGGGATACTCGTCCGTTCCAAAAGCGATCACGCCCCGTGAAAAATCCACATTCCAGTCCCGGTCCTTTACAACCAGCTCCCTGCACGCATCCTGAACCGCCATCACCTTACCAAGGCAGGCGGAAAATACGAGAAACCAGCTGCTCCTGTCAAATTCACAACAGGTAAAAGCCGACACTCTATTATGATCCCCGTTCCCATCAGTTCCCGGCGTCTCCACTTTTTTTCGATTTTTAAAGAAGTTCATTTTGCTCCTCCTCGTCTGTATTCCGCTTCATCCTCAATGGAACTATTTTACCATAGAAGGCGCGGGGACGCCATTCTTAATTTTTACCCACAATCAGTAAGAACCAATTCCCACCTCTTCCACTTTGTGATATACTAAAAGCTGTAATTACACAGAAAAGAGGTCAAACCTATGAATGATATGAAACAGCTGGAGCGGCTTATCTCCGCTTCCGTATCCCCGTATCACTGCATCATGACGGCCGCCGCTTCCCTGGACGGCGCCGGATTTACAGAACTCTCCCTTTCCGGTTCCTGGAAACTGGAGCAGGGACACTCCTACTATATAAAAGCGTACGATTCGACGCTCATCGCATTTACCATCGGCGAGCTGGCGGATCAGACGCCGAAGCTTAAACTGGCCGCCTCCCATACGGACTGGCCCTGTCTGAAATTAAAGCCTTCTCCCGAGGTAACTTCCGGACGGTACGGAAAACTCAACACAGAGGTCTACGGCGGACCGCTTCTTCACACCTGGTTTGACAGACCGCTGTCCATGGCAGGCAAAGTCTGCGTGACCAGTGATGCTCCGGCCGGCACGAAAACCATATTCGTGGACTTTAAGCGCCCGGTGCTCACGATTCCAAACCTGGCGATCCACATGAACCGGGAGGCCAATCAGGGCGTCGCTGTCAATCCGCAGGTTGACATGCTCCCGCTCTTAACCTTAATTAAGAGTGACCTGGAAAAGGAAGATTTCTTCTTAAAGGCTCTGGCCGCCGAAGCCGGTGTGGAAAAGCAGGATATACTGGACTACGAAATCTACGTCTACAATACGGAGAGCGGCACTTTATGCGGGCTTAACGGTGAATTCTATTCCGCTCCGCGTCTCGATAACCTGACCTCCGTGCAGGCCTGCTTAAGCGGTATCATGAACAGCACTGCCGGGAATGAGATACATGTGATCGCGCTTTACGACAATGAGGAGATCGGAAGCAGCACGAAACAGGGAGCCGCCTCGCTGCTCATGGACCGTGTGCTGGAAAAGCTCTTCCTGTCCCTCGGCTGCTCCAGAGAAGCCTACTTAAACGCCCTGTTTGACGGCTTCATGCTGTCCCTCGACGTCGCACACGCGATTCATCCCAACCACAGCGAAAAATGTGATATCAAGAACCAGATCCTCATGGGAGACGGAGTCGCCATCAAGCTGTCGGCCAGCCAGTCCTATGCGACCGACGCGACCAGTACGGGAATGATTGAAAGTATCTGCAGAAATGCCAAAATTCCATACAGGAAATTCTCCAACCGTTCCGATATGAAGGGCGGATCGACTCTCGGAAGCATTTCCTCCAGCTATTTAACCATGCGCACCGTGGATGCGGGAATCCCGATGCTGGCCATGCACTCATCCAGGGAGGTCATGGGGACTGCGGATCAGAAAGCACTTGTTGATCTGGTGACTGCTTATTTTAACAAAACAAACATGGATTGAAAGACTTGAATAAAAACAGGAAACAGGGGGCGCCAGCTGATGGAGCCTCCTGTTTCCTTATCTCGTTCTTCTGCTCTCCAGCCCAACCGCTATTCACAGGCTATTCATAGTTCTTCATCGTCTCCGGCACAATCTCTCTGCCGGTTTCCAGCGGTGTGGTCGATGTACGGCTTCCTTCCCAGTACCGGTATACATAGGTACTGGAAAATAAAAGTCCAGCCGCGATCAGAAGGACCAGAATAACCTTAAGCACCGCGGCAAAAACTGCCTTCCCCCTGGTACTTTTGCGCTTCCGGCTCCTGCCCCGGCTGCTCCTTCCCCCTTCTGCCATGGAATGCCCCTCTGCTTTCCTTTCCCTTTATGAATTGGGAAAATGTTTTCTGTACAAGTCAAAAAAATTCGTGGTAGTCGTCTTATCGTCAATGGAAAACTTAATTCCATCCCAGATATCGTTGCTGAATGTAACCGGATTCTCTGTCTTGAACTGATTGTAGATCTGTCCGAACGCGTCCTTTTTCCTCTGCTGGTACAGGTTATCCTTTCTCGCCTGTGTGGCATCCTCGTCGTAGTCGCTCACACATTTGATGATGTAGAACATGCCGTTGTCCTCCACCACCGGGCTGATCTCGCCTGCCGTCAGGGAAAATGCCGCATCCTCCAGCGCTTTCCTCGCTTCTCCGCGTCCCAGCTGTTTCTGAATCTCGTTATCCTCTGAATACTCCCGTGCAATGGCTTCGAAGTCCGCCCCGTCTTCGTTCACCTGATTCAACACGTCCTGGGCCGTATTCCCGTCCGAGAGGACAATCTGGTCGATGGTTATGACCTTTGCCTCACTGTCGCTGATCTCCAGATTCATATCCTTTGTCAGTTCACTGACCACCTTGTTGGAAAGGAAGTATTCCTCATACATCGTCCGCACATCGTCCTCCTTCACCCCCATGTACGCGATGTCATCCTCGGTCAGAGACTCATAATACTCCTCCGACAGCTTCCGGATCTCCTCCTTCTCGGCGCTCGTGATGATAATCTCCTTATCCTTTGCCAGAAGATTCATCCATTTCATCTCCTGAAGGAATTCCTGGGCCTGCCCCAGCAGATACGTCTCAAATGTCTCCCCATCCGGCAGTTCCACGCTCCAGATCTGGCCGGTATATGCCTGCTGGTAACGGTTGCGCTCTGTCGCCACAATGATCATGGACTGAGGAAGTGTGTATGCCTTCGTTTCATTTACCTCTGAGACCATGGGAAGCCCCTTGGCGCAGCCGGTAAGAAGCATGGCGGCCAGAACAGCAGCCAGCGTTTGTTTCACTTTTTTTCTATATTTAAAATTCATGGACAACTCCTGTATGAATGAAAAACTCTCCTATGTGTTATGCGAATAGTATTATACCATACTTTCTGTCACGATTCTACTTCCCTGATTCGTTTTTTCTACCAGAATATGGCTGCCGATCTGTTCTTTCAATTCTTCCACATGGGAAATGATTCCAACCATGCTGGAACCGCCGCTCAAAGAGGTCAGAATCGCCACCGCCTGTTCCAGGGATTCTGCGTCGAGAGAGCCAAATCCCTCGTCCACAAAGAGAGCTTCCACCTGGATGCCTCCCGCGTAGCTCTGTATCACATCGGAGGTCCCCAACGCCAGTGCCAGCGCAGCGTTAAACGCCTCGCCTCCCGACAGACTCTTCACGGAACGGCGCTTGCCCGTATACTGGTCAAGCACCTCCATCTCCATGCTCTCCTTACTTCTCCTGTCTCTTGTTCTGTCCAGCCGGTGCAGTTCGTACCGCTCCCCGCTCATCTTGAGAAGGCGCCGGTTTGCCGCCCGGAGAATGTCCTCAAAATAGACGGATAAGACGTACTGCTCAAATACCAGATTCCGGCCGTTATATCCACCGGCCGCCCGTTCCAGTTCACGGACCACGCTGTACTCTGTCTCCAGCTTTTCCTTTTCCTCCAGATGGCCTTTCAGAGTGGCCAGCGACTGCCGGTTCAAAGCCAGAGCCGCTCCCGTCCGTTCCTTTTCCCTGGCAGTCTGCCTGCGTTCTCTCTCACATTCCGTAAGCGCCGCTTCAAATCCGGATAGCTCCACCAGCTCCGTCTGTTTTGGAACCCGGATGGCCGCCTTTAACTGGGAATGAGCCGCTTTCTGCTTCTCCAGCTTAACCGCGCAGTCCTGGTAGGCCTTTTCACACTCCCGGATCTCTTTTTCTTCCTGTTTTGTCTCTTCTTCCAGCAGGCGGAGCCTTTCCTCGATTTCGAAAAGAGCCCGCTCTCCGCCGTCCGATAAATCCATGGAGCCAAGGTTTTCTTCCATGTTTTTTACGGCGCCCACCAGCGCCGCCGCATCGCTCGCGGCCGCCGATGCCTTTTCTAATGCCGCCTCATAGTCCGCCTTCAGCCGCCGGATCTGTTTCTCGTCCGGCACCTCGCCCTCCATGGACGCGGGAGCCGGATGGACAGTGGAGCCGCAGACCGGACACGGAAATCCTTCCACCAGATCCCTTGCAATAATCCCCGCAGCCGCTTTCTTAAAACAGTCATCCTGATATTCGTAAATCCGTTTCTTTTCCTTTGCCTCTCCATCGAGCTTTAGATACTTTTCCTGCCGTTCAACCAGCTGTCTGCGCGCGGCCTTCCATGCGGCAAGCCCCTTTTTCTGCTCCTCCAGCACGCGTAAATCCGACTTCTTCCCCTCCAGCTTTTCCCGGCGGGCGGGGAGGCGGCCGTATGCCCTGGCCAGCTCCTTTTTCTGTTCTTTTAAGCCGTCCCGCTCCTCTTCCAGCTTTGCCAGGGTCTTCCTGTCACTTTCATACTTTCGGACCGCCTGGTTGCCGCTTCGCAGCTCCTCGATCGCCCTCACCCGGTCCTTATAGGTCTGGTCCAGTTCACCCAGGCGGGAGGCCAGTTCTCTCTCCCGGCTCCACAGCCGTTCATTTTCCTGTTCCACAAATCCCAAAAGCTTTCGGTAATTCCGGTTTTTCTTTGATTTCAGTTCCTCCCAGTCCCCATTCTCAATGCGGAACGTTCCCGTGATCTCGTCCGCCCGGTGCTTCACCTCATCGATCCGGCCGTTTAGGGCCTTCACTCTGGAGGACAGCAGCGCCGCCATCGTATCATAGATCCGCGTCTGGAAAATATCCCGGAATATCTGGGTTCTCTCTTTGGAGCTGGACACAAGAAGCTGCTGAAATTCCCCCTGTGCGATCATGGATATCTGGCGGAACTGGCGGTAATCCAGTCCCAGCAGTTCCGTCACCCGCTCCGTCACCTGCGTGCTCCCCGAGGCCAGAAGCGCCTCTTCTTCGTAGAGCTCGCCGCCCTCCAGTTCCGTGGTCATTCCCTCGCCCTTAAGCTTCGGTCTGTCATACTTTGGATTTCGGGTAACCCGGTACTGCTTTCCTCTATGGGAAAAGGTGAGCGTCACATACGTGGGTGTGGAAGCGTCCGCAAAATCGCTCCGCAGGCTGTCCTTCTCCCGGATGCTTCCGCTGACCTCCCCGTAAAGAGCAAAGGTAATTCCGTCAAATATCGTGGTCTTTCCGGCGCCGGTCGGTCCTGAGATCAGAAACAGCCCCCGCTGCATGGCCTCGAAATCTGCCCGTTCCACGCCTTTATAAGGCCCCCATCCGCTCAAAACAAGCGCTGTCGGCTTCATGAAACCTCCTCCTCTGCCTGTTCGGCCGTCTCCCTCATCACGGCTTCCTGCTCTTCTGACATGGTCTTTCCCGTAACAAGCTCGTAAAAATCCGCAAACAGTCCATACGGACCCTTTTCCTTCATAATATCATCATGGATCACGGTATCGTCCTGCTCCACCGCCCGTTTTTCCCATTTTAACTGCATGATATTGGGATAGACGCTTCGGAGTGTTCCGATCGGATCCAGCAGCTCCGTCTCATCCGTTAAAACCGCCAGGATATAGTCCTCCGGATCCGCCGCGCTCACAACCTCCGGGAGAATTAAATCTGCCAGACGGCCCCTGATCTTTCGCATATCGTGGACCGGCGTCAGAGGAAGGCGTTCCAGCGTGACCTTCCCGTTCTCTCCCACCTCACCGTACAGCACCGACTTCCGGTGACTGCACTCGGAAAAAGAGTATTTTACCGGCGAGCCGCTGTAGTATACCGGATTCTTCCCGATCTGCTGACAGCCGTGGATATGCCCCAGAGCCGTATAGCAGAATGGCTGAAACAATGCCGCTTCCACCTGATCCGTTCCGCCCACAGACACCCGTGTCTCCGAATCGGAGAGCTCCGGCAGCAATCCCTGGTTCACCACAAACTGATGGGCCATCAGAATATCCCTTCCTCCGGGACTGTATGTCACATGGCGGAGAATCTCCTCGAAGCTCTCTTCAAACGTCTTCATGCTGCCCTCGCACCGGTAGAGGGATCTAACCTCCGCAGGCTTTGCAAACGGAGCCAGATGAACACGCACAAAGCCCCACTGGTCGGGGATATCCACGAACCGTACCGGGGCTTCCAGCTTTCCCTCCAGATAGAGCCCCCTCTTTTCCAGAATCCGGTTGGCAAATCCGATCCGCTCTCCACAGTCGTGATTCCCGGCAATAGCCAGAATCGTCACTCCCATTTCGGACAGTCCGGTCAAAAATGCATCAAACATAGTCACTGCGGCGGCAGGCGGCACGGAACGGTCATATAAGTCACCACTCAAAAGAACGGCATCTGCCTGCCGTTCTTTTACGTAATCCATGATCTGTTTCAGTGCCGCTTCCTGTTCCTCCAGCATGGAGAATCCACTGACGGTCTTGCCAATATGGAGGTCTGATGTATGAATAAACCGCATCCTCGTTCCCTTTCGTCCCTTAATTCCCTGCTGATTCTTACGTATCCAGCGGGGCTTATACCAAAAGCTTCAGAATCTTTAACACGCCGTCGTTCACATTGGTATCCGTCTGAAACCTGGCTGTGGCTTTCACCTCCGGCCTGGCATTTCCTACGGCAAAGCTGTAGTACGCCTGTTCCAGCATCTCGATATCATTTAGCTGATCGCCGAAAGCCATCGTCTCCTCGGGTTTGATCTCCAGGCTGTCCTGTAAAAGCTTCACGGCCTGTCCCTTGTTGATCCCCGGCTTCATGCAGTCCATCCACATATCGCCTGCAATGGTAATCTTAAACCTGTCTTTGTATTTCTCTCTCAGCTCCCTGGTGTATTCCTCCACCTCGGTCTCACGGTATATGGACACCTTGATGAACTGGGAGTCCACCTTCGTCAAATCCGGTACCTGTTTCACGCGGAACTGGTATCCCTCCACCAGCCAGTCGATAAACTCCTGCTTCTCCGTCTCCAGATAGACCACATCAGGGCCGCTGAGCATCACCTCAAGGCCCTCCATCCGACGCACATCGCGCACTATATCCATCACCGTTTCCCGGTCGATGGGATTTAAAAATAAATTCCGGCCATGGCAGCCCACATAAGCTCCGTTGTCGGATAAGTAAAATACTTTTTCTTTGATAGGTCCGAATATCGACTCAATGCTGGCCCACTGACGGCCGCTGGCAGCCGCAAACTGTACCCCGTTTTCTCTAATTTTCATGATCACATCGAGAAGCTCCGGGTTCATCTCATGGCTTCCATCCGGCACCAGTGTGCCGTCGATATCGGATACGATCAGTTTAATCATCCGTTATTCCTCCTTGCTGTGAGCGTCAAAAGGCTCTTCATTTCCTGGTATACACGTCCTACAGGCAATCCTACTACATTATTGTAATCCCCGTCAATCCCTTTGATGTAAGAAGCGAATTTTCCCTGAATTCCATAGGCTCCGGCCTTGTCCATGGGTTCCTCTGAAAAAGCGTATTCATGGATCTCCTCAGCCGTCATCGGATAGACATGCACATCCGTCTTCTCCGCAAATGTCTTGCGGGCCCTGCCTTCCTGGCCGCATACGATCATGGTCACTCCCGTGTACACCTGATGGGTCTTCCCTGCCAGAAGCGCGATCATGCGCTCCGCCTCCTCATGGGTCTTAGGCTTTCCCAGAATCCGGCCTTCCGCCGCCACCACCGTGTCCGCACCGACCACAATCGTGCCCTTCGCACAACGCTCCGCCACATCAGCAGCCTTTTGAAGCGACAGCTCCTTTACAACCTCCTCCGGCCTGTCGGTCGTTATCTTCTCTTCCAGCGTGCTGGGAATAATCTCCGGCACGATTCCTATCTGTCCCAACAGTTCCCTGCGCCTCGGTGACGCGGATGCAAGAACGATCTCTCTGTCTTCAGTCAAACTATCTGCCTCCATTTCTATCTTAAGTCCGGCGTTTGGATTCTTGCACCGGAGCGCGGCTCACACGCTCACACCTAGACACATCTACACGCTCACATCTGGACATGCTACACACTCACGCGCGGCCGTGACTGCATGCTCACACATGGCCATGCCACACGATCACACATGACCACGCCACACGATCACGCGACCGTGACTGCACGCTCCCAGGAATGAAATAAGCGGGACCCTTTACGAATCCCGCCAACCATCAATATACTTTCAGACGCCCCACGACTGACACGCCTTCCTCTTCTTCCATCTCCGCGGCCTTAAGCTGATACCGCATGGTGTATGTAAAATCCGCTACGTAGAAGGATAAGAGTCCCAAGGCCACAAGGCGTTCCAGGCCGATCGGAACAACATCCACCAGCTGGCTTACAAACCCATTTAAAAACTTAAAGAAAAATAATCCTAAAAATCCCCAGGCAATACTGCTTTCCAGACAGATAATGCCCTTGTAATTGAATGGCTTCCGGCTGTAATCCCACCAGAATGCTCCGAACAGCTTAATCATAATGTGAGCCGTCACAAGTTCCATGGAAGTTGCCATCACCACGGAAGCGAAATACAGCTCCACAGGCTGTCCTGCCAACGGTTCCAGAATCAGGCAGGCCCCCAGCGCTCCAAAGCCATATATGACACAAAACGGGCCATGTCCAAATCCGCGGTTCAACACCGGTCTCCGGTTCTCATAGCTGAGCACGGTACATTCCAGAAGGTAACCGATGAAACTAAACGCGAAAAACCAGTTAATCGTATGGTAAATCGTCATATCCATTGTACCTCCAACTTTAACAGTTTTTTAACTTGTTAAAGTATAATATGGATATCTTAAGAAATCAAGAATTATTTTCTTACGATTCATGGAAATATTCCGACTTTTTTAATAATACTGCGCCATGAAAACGGCGAGGGCAATGCCAAGAATGGCACCTGCCGCCACCTGAAGCGGAGTATGTCCCACATATTCCTTTAACTTTTCCTGCAACACCTCTCCGCTTAACTTAAGCGGGTTCTCAAGCAGTATGCTGTTTAACAGCTTCGCCTGCTTTCCCGTCTCCCTGCGGACTCCCATGGCGTCATACATAACCACCATGGAAAGGATAAAACATACTGCAAACTCAAAAGAACCGACGCCGTAATGCAAGGCGGCGGCGGTCGTCATTCCACATACCGTTGCGGAGTGGGAGCTGGGCATACCGCCCGATCCCACCAGCCGCTCCGGATTAAAGCTTTTATTCAGGGCAAGGTCGATGATTGTCTTCAGTACCTGAGCCACCACCCAGCCGGTGACAGCGCTCATCAGAACCTGATTTGCCAGTAATTCGTCCCAAAATGTCATGGTTTTCTCCTGCTTTTTGTATCAGAGGATCCTTCCAGCCGGTTTAAGCGGTTCTTCCCGCTCTCAGGCTGTATAAAACCCACCTTTTTACTCTGGCGGCCGTCTCTGCCAGGCCGCAGAACTTATCTGCGTAAATGATGGCCATCCCTTCCCTGCTCTTTGGCGGAACCGGGGTAAGCGGCCACATATGGCGCAGAATCATGTCCTTTTCCTTATCCGTTAAGTCAAAGTACTTTTCTGCGTTGGCTAACGCCCTGCGCGGATGGGTAAATCCGTGAAAGTGTTCTCCCGTCTCCTTCGCATGGGTATGCCAGTCATATAAGAATAAATCATGCAGAAGTCCCGCTCTGGCGGTCTGTACATAGTCCCATCCAAAGCGGCGGCAGATCCGGTAACTCAAATAGGATACCTTGATGCAGTGCGCCTTACAGGTAGTATCCCCATGCTGCATAAAACGATCCATGGATTGAAACACAGGATTTTCCAGAATGTCCTCTACACACGCAAGATACGCATCATCATCCTCATACCGCTCCTGATTGATCCAGGAAGAGTCCTCCGCCCAGCGGAGCACCTCCTCCTTTTCTTCCCGAGTAAAACACTTGTTTTTCATGCTATGTCCGCTTCCTTCTTTATCTGATCTCAATAGCCAATCAGCCAGTCATACAGTTCCTGATACTTGACAGCTGAAGTATTCCAGGAATAATCCATCGCCATCGCGCGGTCTATGATCTTATTCCACTCCCGCTTCTTATCATAGTATATCCGCTCTGCATAGCGAATAACCGCCAGCATCTCATGAGCGTTGTAATTCTGGAATGAGAATCCGGTTCCACGGCTCTCAAACTCGTTATACGGTTCCACCGTATCCTTCAGACCGCCTGTTTCGCGGACAATCGGCACGGTTCCGTAGCGAAGCGACATCAGCTGGCTCAAACCGCACGGCTCAAATAAGGACGGCATCAGAAATGCGTCGCAGGCCGCATAAATCTTATGGGACATCGGCTCGGAATAGAAAATATTCGCGGATACCTTGTCATTATACTTCCAGTCGTAATGGCGGAACATATTCTCGTACCGCTCTTCTCCGGTTCCCAGCACAACCAGCTGGATATCGTCCTGGCATATTTCGTCCAGAACACACTGGATCAAATCGAGGCCCTTCTGGTCAGTCAGTCTGGACACTATACCGACCATAAACTTCCTGTCGTCCTGGGGCAGTCCCAGTTCTTCCTGCAGGGCCCGTTTGTTCTTTATCTTTTCCTTGCGGAAATTCTTTGCATTGTACTTCTGGACAATGTAAGGATCCGTCTCTGGATTGAAATCATCGTAATCAATGCCGTTTACAATACCACGCAGGCTGTTTGCACGCGCCCTCATCAGACCGTCCAGCCCTTCGCCATAGAATGGCATCTTGATCTCCTCGGCATACGTCTCGCTTACAGTGGTTATGGCGTCGGCGTAAACAATGCCGCCCTTTAACAGGTTGCCATCCTTGTATGCTTCAAGTTTATCTGGTGTAAAGTAGTAATCCGGGAGGCCTGTCAGCCTCTTGATCGTCATGACATCCCACACTCCCTGGAACTTTAAGTTGTGGATGGTGATAACCGACTTCATGCTGCGGAAGAACTCTCCGTCATGGAACCGGTCTTTTAACAGGACAGGTATAAGCGCCGTCTGCCAGTCATGGCAGTGTACCACATCCGGCTGAAATCCAATAACCGGAAGTGCCGACAAAGCCGCCCTTGAGAAAAAGCAGAATTTTTCCAAATCACAGTACCAGTCGCCGTATGGCTTTGGTCCGTTAAAATAGCCTTCATTATCAATAAAGTAAAAAGTAATTCCCTCGTATACGTATTGAAGAATTCCAACGTATCTGCTCTGTCCCATGTAATCCATATAAAAATGGTTTACATACTCCATGTCGTTTCTCCACGACTCCTTCATACACAGATACTTGGGAATCATAACCCTGACATCAAAATATTCCTTATCAAAACATTTGGGAAGGGAACCTACTACATCAGCAAGTCCACCGGTTTTAATAAAAGGTACTGCCTCCGATGCAACGAATAAAATCTTCTTCATCAAAAAACCTCCCTCATTTACAGTCACCCCTGAGGGCGCCACTCTTTGTCTTATAGTATACTGCATTTTGATTAAATAAGGAAGTATAATTGTGATAGATTTTCTAAAGTTTTTTGTAATCCAGTCTTATTTTATCCGCAATCAGGGCGATAAATTCAGAGTTTGTCGGCTTGCCCTTTCCGGTGCTGACTGTATATCCGAAGAGATCATTGATCGTATCCATCTTGCCCCTGCTCCACGCAACCTCGATGGCATGGCGGATCGCACGCTCCACACGGCTCGGCGTTGTCTGATGCTTCTTGGCTATGGATGGATAAAGGATTTTGGTAACACTGGTTAACATTTCCTGGTCCTGTACAGAGATAACAATGGCATCCCTTAAGTACTGATATCCTTTGATATGAGCCGGGATGCCGATTTCATGAAGCATTTGAGTCACGTCATTTTCCAGATTCTGTTCCATGTACTCATTCTTATTCACATATGGCTTGACCTTCTTCATGCCTGAAAGTCCCGGTGTTTTCGCTTTCCTGTGTCCGACTCTTCTGACTTTATCGACAACAATATCTTTATTGAAAGGCTTCATGATGTAATAGTTGGCGCCCATACGGAACGCATCTTCGGTAATATTCTCACTTCCGGCCGCTGTTACCATAATAAACGACGGCATCTTAGTCAGTGCTGCATTGCCGCGCACGCGCTCCATCACCGTAATTCCGTCCATTCTCGGCATAATGACATCCAATAAGACAACATCAGGGCTCGTTTTTACAATCATGTTGTAAGCATCTTCTCCATTATCCGCCTTCCCGACGACATGGAAATCCTCCTCTCCCTCCAATATATCGTTTAGCAGACTGAGCGTCTGCAGGTTATCGTCCGCTATTGCAATACTGATTTCCGACATCTTCCTACTCTCCCTTTCTTGTTGATTGAATGATTAGTGTAAAGCCATTATAGACTTGCCCCCGAATTGCCGCAATGGAATTCTGTCGCATTTTTCGACAAAAGACGGGCGTTTTTCCCACATTTTCCTCCGATGGCCCCCGAAGTGAAATAATCACCCTTCGATCCAAATCCAGGCCTGGTCACAAAATCCGACAGACTTCATTTTTATGTAAATGTTGAAATTTGTGGCTCGGTGTCGGGAAAAACCTTCTTGCGTGATTATCGGAATATTCTACCATATTATGGTGCTTTTTGAAAGGTATTAAGATTTATTTCTGACATTAAAACGGCAAAGGCCCAGTAATTCGGGAACCTTTGCCATTCTGTGTTAAATAATTGTTTATTTATGTTGAGAGAGGAGCCTGTCTGGCAGAGCCTTGGTCTGGCTGGTCAGGCGCCAGTTAGGTTGTGGTTGGTAGGGACTTTAGTTATAAGTTTGGATTTTAAATTATGGTTTCCTTAGAAAGGCGGAACGGCATATAAAAATACGTAAAGATACGCAAAGATCGAGGAAGCTCAGAGCGGCATCCTCGATTTTTGCGTATTACATATTTTGTTCCTATTATTCTGCCGCCTCCAGCATATTCTCAATAAATATCCCATACCCTCTCGTACTATCCTGAATAAACACATGAGTCACCGCCCCAATCAGCTTCCCATCCTGGATAATCGGCGAGCCTGACATTCCCTGCACAATTCCACCAGTAATTGCCAGCAGTTCCGGATCCGTCACCTTGATTACCATTCCCTTGTTCTTATGGGCTGTCGTATAATCCACCTTCTGAATCTCGATCTCATAGTCTTTTACGACTCCTGAAACATCACTCCGTATATAAGCGGTTCCCTTCTTAACGTCCTGGCGGTATCCGATTGGTATCGCGTCCGCTTTTGCGGTCTGCTTAAACCGTTCATTGACCGTACCAAATATTCCCTCTTCCGTATTGGAATGAATCGTTCCCAACACCGATCCTGGACCATAGTAGATCACTCCGCTCATGACTCCCGGCTTTCCGAAAGTTCCCTTTTCGATTCCTAAAATGGAAGTTTCATATAGTGCGCCGTCCTCAATCTGGACGACTCCGCCTGTGTCACTGTCGCTGATTCCATGTCCCAGCGCCCCAAAATTACCATTCATGTCAATATAAGTCATGGTTCCAATACCCTGAGTATCGTCACGGACCCAGACGCCCAGCTTCGGATTTCCATCCTCTCCCTCCACCGGAGTCATCTTCACCTCAATCTCCTGATCTCCGCGTCGGACTGCTAAAACCGCCTCGCTGGTACCATTTTTGTTTAATTCTGTAACCAGCGCTTCCTTATCCTTTAAAGGTGTTCCATTAAATGCCTCAATATAGTCCCCCGACTGAAGCACTCCAAAGGCCGGCTCTACAATCATACCGTCTTTCTTCGTGATATCCCCCGTTCCAATTACCATAATCCCATCAGATTTTAAGTAAATTCCCACTGGAGTTCCGCATGGAATGGCGTATTTCGTATCCACCACATCCACCTGGATATCCTTTAGCTGGAGCCAGCCAAACAACTTTAAGCCAATCTTGTAGCTTCCCTGATTTTCTGAATATACAGAAAACGGCTGGTTCACGGATAGGTTAATCTGATCCGTCGGAATATTGGAACCATTACTTAAAACCACTTCCTCACTGTCTGAAGACAGCGTCACTCCAAAAGGCATGGAGAAATGAAACTGTTCTTCTTCTTCGGCTACGACATTCAGCTTGTCCGGTATCACCCACTTCATATAGAAATAAGAGAAGCCGATGCAAAACACCAGGCTCACCCAAAACGCAGCCACCACATATCTGTGGAATTTTTTTCCCGTCATCTCACATACCTCCTTATAAAAAATGAAAGGAGACAATTTTTTGCTCCTTTCATAGTATGTGAGAAATCGGTGAAAACACTCTGTCATATTTTAGTTGTAACTAATTTCTTTTAAAACCAGAATTGATTTTACGTAAAATCGTTCTTGTCAGAATTTGCATACATGATTTCTTTCTTTAGATAATTCTTTAATAATATTGCCAAAATCACTCCATTTGAAACAATTTTTATTATAATAGAAGAATGCAATTCACAGATGGCAGCAACAAACAACAATACTCGTTCCATCTTGGTAAACTTATTTTTTCCAACTCCTTCAATACTGCCGCACAACGCTATAATCGTTAAAACGGACATACAGAACTCAAACAGGATATTTCCTATATTGCCTCCAAGCATCAACAATTCCGGGTTTAAAACAAATAAAAACGGTATAATGTAAATGGGGATTGCCTTTTTAGCAGTGTAAAAGCCTAGTTTAATCGGGCTTTCACCTACCAATCCCGCCGATGCAAAAACGGCGGTTGCTACGGGGGGCGTTATACAGGAAAGAATTCCAAAATAAAAAACAAACAAATGGGCAGCTATGGGATAAACACCAAATTCCACCAACGCCGGTGCTACCAGCACACTAAGTACAATATAAACAGATGTGGTGGTCATCCCCATTCCCAATATGAGTCCGGCAATCATGGTAAATATCATCAACACAAGCTTATAACCACCGGAAAGAGCCAACAGCACAGAAGAAAACTTTAGCCCCAGCCCTGTTAGAGACAGGATTCCCACAATAATTCCTGCCACAGCACAGGCGACACTCACTGTCAATGCTCCTTTTGCCGACTGCACCATTGCCTGCCAGATATCCGGCAGTCTCATCCGTTTTTCCTTATTAAACTGGGATACAATAATTACAAGTAAGGTAGACCACATACCTGATTTTACCGGTGACCACTTCCAAACGGAAATTGTCAGAATCAAAAATATAATAGGAATCAGATAGTAAAACCCATTTACTAAAATCGGACGGCAGTCTATCTTTTCTTTATTCTTTTTTAGTCCCAGCCTGTTAGAGTGAAAATTAATGGAGATCCATATTGTCAAGTAAAAAAGGATCCCTGGTATAAGGGCTGATTTTGTCACATCTCCATATGACATGGACAGGGTCTCTGCAATAATAAACGCCGCAGTCCCCATAACCGGTGGCATAAGTTGTCCGCCAGTCCCCGAAATGGCAGAAATCGCACCGCAAAACTCATTGGAAAACCCGTCTTTTTTCATGATTGGAACCGTCATGGGACCTACCGCCATAACATTGGCTACTGCACTTCCTGAGACCATTCCAAGAAGACCGCTGGCCATAGTGTTCACTTTCGCACCACTTCCCTTTAATGAACCTAACAGCGCTCCGGCCAGTTCCAAAAAGAATTTACTGGCTCCGCTGATTTCCAGAAAGCTTCCGAAAATGATGAAGATAAATATATGCCTGGCTGCTGTCCCCAGAATCGTTCCGTAGATCCCAGAGGTTTCCATCGTAAGAAAGCTGATAACTCTCTGTATGGTAAAACCGCCGGTTCCCATGCTTCCACTGATCCGATGCCCCAGCAAAGCGTAAAAAATAAAAAGAAGCGCAATCAGAGGAAGCGACCTTCCCAGCCTTACATTTGCACAGTTTAATACAGCTGTGATTAGCACAAGGCCCACTATTAAATCCAGCTTATTCGGTCGAATTACCCGAAACGACATTCCATACCAGTTTGTAAAGACATAGACTGAGGCAAAGACAGTAACTGCCAGAACGAATATGCTCCACAAATCAATTATATTCATGCTTAACTTATTTCTGATATGGATCAATAACGTTATTGATAAGATAAAACCCAAAAATAAGCTTCTCTGCTGCATCGCCGGGAAGATTCCTGTCACATATCCAAACAGCTGAATTCCTGTTAAAGCAGCACAGAGCAGAGAAATCAGTTTATCCAATCGTTTTGTTACGTCTTCAGCTTTTTTCACTTTTATCTTCCCCTGTCCTCTAAAACTTCCATGTAGTATTTAAGAGCGCCATCATGAAATGTCAGCAAGCTGCTGTTTAAATATACTTCCGTCGTTTCTTCGTTCCATTCCATGCCACTTGAATGAATCGCAGCCAGCTCATTCACATTTTCATTCAGTATTTTTGTAATCTGATATACAACTTCTTCGTCTAATTCGACATTACATGCAAGAAGCGTGTCAACCGTAAGGCAGTTCATATCTTCCGTCTGTTTTGAATAAGTATCCTTTTCGATTGTTACCGGAGTCCAGAAAGGATATTCTTTATCCAGTTTTTCAATAACTGCATCATCGATCGATAAATACACTACATCATTGGAATAATCCAGGTCTGTGACCGTAGCCTGCGGTATACCTCCTGCCATAAAAGCCACATCAATCGTTCCATCCTTTAACGCCTCCGCCTGTTCACTCGATGTCATCGGTATCATATTGGTATTATCGCTATTACAACCGTAGGCCTCCGCTACCGCCAGCGCCATATAATACGTGGTACTGCCGATTGGCGGAACTGATACAGTCTTGCCAGCCATATCCTCGTATCTCTCTACCCCGGTTCCACTGACTGTCAAACCGTATAAATAAGCTTTATGTCCAACTTGAATGGCTCTTAAATTCTTTAGTGGTTCCTCAAAACCTCTTTCTGCCTCTCCCAGTCCAGCATAATAGATTCCATCAATTGTAACGATTCCCAGATTTGCAGGGTCCTGCTCTACAAGAGTCATATTTTCAACCGGAGAACCACTGGTCGACTGTGTAACCACATTTATATCTTCCAGATATTCTGTTAAAATTTTCGCCTGGCCAGCGGCTATATAGTAATATGTTCCACCACTATTCCCCGACATGATAGAAAGATGATTCGACTTCCCCTGTTTGACTGCCCCCATCTGACTATCTGATACAGAAATGCCTATTAATGCTAAAATCAATACTATGAAGATCCAGTTGCTGTCTATTTTGACTTTCATAAATAAGCTCTCTTTCTTAAAAACAGGGCATGGGGAATCATGTACCTTTCCTCATGCCCTAATTGATCAGCATTTGTTTAATTCATTCACGGCCTTTTCAAGTCTATTAAGAGCTTCTACAAGCGTAGCCCTCGGACATGCAATATTCATTCTCATAAATCCGGTACCTTCTATACCAAAAGTTGCCCCGTCATTAAGCCCTAATTTTGCTTTTTCAAAGAAAAATGTCTTCAGCTCCGACTGTGTCATCTGTAAATCACGACAATCCAGCCATAAGAGATAAGTCGCTTCCGGCTCTGCCAGCTTAATCCTTGGTATTCTGTTTCGAATAAAATCAACGATATAATTTTTGTTTTCTTCCAGATAATCCATCATCTCGTCTGCATAGTAATCACACTCCGTGTATGCAGTAATAAATGACAGCATTCCAAAAATAGTTCTTCCATAGTTCTTATTATCCTCGATGATAATCTGGATATTATCTCTCATTTTCTTATTCGGAATAATAGCTGCGCCCGTGCGGAAACCTGCGATATTAAAAGTTTTACTCGGATTAATGAGAACCATACTGTTCTGTGCAAATTCTTCCGATATCGATGCAAACGGAATATGATGATATCCCTTGTATGTAAGATCACAGTGTATTTCATCAGCGATTACAATTACATGATACTTTAAGCATAATTCACCGATTCTCGTCAATTCTTCCAGTGTAAATGCTCTCATGACCGGATTATGAGGGTTGCTCATAAAAAACAGCTTTGTCCTCGGATCCTTTAATTTTTCCTCCAGATCTTCAAAATCAATCTGATATTTTCCATTTTCATCCTGAATCAGTGGATTGGTCAGCAGCTGACAGCCGTTATTTTTTGTAATTGCCTGAAATGGCGGGTATACTGGCGGCTGAATTACGACTTTATCACCGGGATACGCAAATGCTCTGATTGCATACATCAAAAATGGAAGTACACCGTTAGAATACTTTACCCACTCTGGATCTACCTCCCATCCAAACCGTACTTTTTCCCATCTGGCAGCCGCTCTCTCGAATTCAAAACTCTCTACCGGGTAACCAAAGCATGGATGTTCCGCCCTCTTTTGAATTGCCTCTGCAATTTCTTCCGGTACTGCAAAATCGGTATCGGCAATCCACATGGGAATGACATCCTTCGGATAGGAAGGCTCATATTTTTTACACTCCGACACTCTTCGGTCAATCAATTCATCAAAATTATGTTTCATCGTTTTCTCCTTTTCATTCGAACACTGCCCATTTTGTCTCGCGAAGATCACATCACATATCGGCAAGGGTTCCATTTATCATTAAAGAATTACAAATATAATATATGATGCCGCTACATTGAGCGCATAAGCAACAATCATCGGTACCATATTTCGTTTAATCACATCCGTTATCTCCACCTCAGCTACACCACTGATCGCTATTACACCTCCACAGAACGGGGAAATACATCTTCCGATACCTCCCGCTAAATGCATAGGAACTGCAAATGCAGCAGTCTGCGTACCAAGTGCTTCTCCAATCCCTGGTGTAAGTGGGCCGAATGCAAACCATGGAGCGTTTCCGCTTCCGGTTAAAAGTGCTGTACCAAAAACAATTAAACTGAGCATCACTACTGCAATCAGTGCTGCACCTGTAAGGTTTGATATCCAGCCTGTGAGAATTGTAATGCCTTTTAACTGTGTAATCGCTTCTGCAAAAACACCTGCTGCAACAATGATGATTACAATATTCGTAAAATACTGCCCCATCCATTCAAACACCTTTTTTAAATTTTCTCCAATATGAGCCACACTCTTCGTTACAATCAAATCACAGATGAATACAAAGAAGAACCCAATCAGATTTGCTGTAATGATATCCATATTAATGGTATCAACAAAGCTGAAAATTACGACGAGTGCCAGCGGTATCAGGGGAAATACGCCGTAGAATACAGGTATACCGAAGTCCTTAGGAGAGAATTCTACGATTCCACCGCTGCCAGTCTTCGTCTCACCGTACTCTTTTTTATCCATATATTTAAAATATACGGCATAGAAGACTGCCATAATCAGGATTACCGAGCCTCCTACAAGAATCTCATAATTCATGAAATAATCCATTGGAGAAATTCCCATAACCTCTGTTGCACCGAATATGGCCGAGCTGTCATTTGGTCCCATATCCAGCATTCCTATGGTTATCAGTACCGCTGCAGCACTAACCTTACTGACACCGAGAGAGATCAGGATCGGAAATATCGTAGCCATAAACAGAAGTCCCAGGGAAATCTGACTTGTAATAAATACCTTTAAAATAGAGCCTACGATAAAGACTCCTGCCAAAATCAGATAAGGATTTTTAAGCTTTATCAGAACCTTCCCCGCTGCCGCTGCCAGAACATTGGAAGCCTTCATATGATTCATCAGCATGACGTATCCAGCCACCACCATCAGCCTGATACCTGTTCCCTGAACCGTACTGATAAATTTTGTACGAATCACATCTACTACATCCAAAAAGATATTTCCTGTTGTCTTTTCCCCCAAGACAGATACACCAGTAATCGCCGTAACGACCAGTAAAGCCAGTGTTCCGACAAAAAAGAACACTAATTTGGAATCCATCTTCTTCAAAATCATAACCGCCGCTATGACTATAAACAGCACGGTCAGTGCTACAAACATAAAATCACTCATTTGTACCCTCCTCTTTTGGTTTTAATAATTAGACTGACGTCAGACGTCTGATTACATGGTTAGTATAATCCATATAGTATATTTTGTCAATAAATTTTATCTTTCTTCTTATTTTTTAGGAAATATGCAGTAGCATTTGACATTTTTCGTAACTTCCCCTATACTTACAGTAGTTCAAATGAATGAAATATAAACTTGAGGTTACTATGTCAAATTTAAAAACTTTATCCGTTTCAGTTGCATCAGCTATAGAAAATCAGATTATTGAAGGGGTTTTAAAACCAGGAGACCAGGTTCCCAGTGAACAGGAACTGATAGAAACATACAATGTAAGCCGTTCCACACTCAGGGAAGCGATCAAATCACTTGTCTCAAAGGGAACGTTGGAGATTCGCCGGGGAAAGGGAACTTTTGTGTGCCAGCTTCCTGGAATGACAGAGGATCCTTTGGGACTAAACTTTATGGGAATTGACAATTTAGATCCCTACCTGTATGAAGCCAGAATTATTTTTGAACCGGAAATCTGCAGCCTCTCTGCCCAACGTGCTACAGACGCAGAGATCAAAATACTCCAAAAGCTTTCCGATAGTATCGATGAACTTGATAAGCAGCTTCAGGGAGAGGAAACTGATGAGACTATTATCAAAAAGCTGTATGAAAAGGACAAGGCGTTCCATATCATGATCTGCCGTACATGTCAGAATCCTGTTTTGGAACGCCTGATGCCAATTATCATACAATCTATATCTTTAAGCTATAACCCTTCTACTTTTAAAAACCGGCTTACAAAAAAACCACGTCAGTCCACTCATAACAAAATATGTAAAGCGATCGCCTCCCATGATAAGGATCAGGCACGCGCACTCATGTATCAGCATCTTTATAATTCTATCAATTAAAAGCAGTCTTGCTTGACGCCCTATAACAAAACAAAAATACCGGTTGTGAAGTCAACCGGTATTTTCTTAATTTCGTCTTAATTTTGATGTGATTCCTTGCCAAACGGCCGGATTATAATCTGCATACATTCTCCGGTTTTCCCTGTAAATACGCATAGACATTATCAAACTCGATTTTAGCTCTGCGTACCATCGCTTCTTTTGTAGCAAAGGCAACATGGGGTGTAAGAAGGATATTCTTTGCACTGCACAGTGGATAATCCGCAGGTATCGGCGGCTCCATATCAAATACATCGATAGCGGCACCGGCAATTTTCCCCTCGTTCAGTGCCTTTGCCAGCGCAGCATTGTCCACGATCGGGCCTCTCGCACAATTAATGAGAATTGCGTCTTCCTTCATTTTATTAATTTTATCCCCGTCAAAAAATCCCTTTGTCGTTTCATTTAGGGGAAGGTGAAGTGATACAATATCACTTTCCCTTAAAAGCGTATCCATATCTGCAAAGCGAATTCCAGCTTCCTTCCATTCTTCCCTTTCGTGACGTGAGTAGGCAAGAACATCAGCACCAAATGCCTTAAACAGCTTGGCTGTCTTAAAACCGATCTGGCCGCATCCAATGATACCAACGGTTCTGCCGCATATTTCCGTTCCAACCAGACCGGCAGAGGTCCTGCCGTTTCTCACTGCGAAATCTCCCTCCAGAATCTTACGCATCACAGATATCGCCATGCCAATCGATAACTCGGCTACTGACTGATTGGAATATCCTGCGCAGTTGAGTACAGCGACATTCTTTTCCCTGCAGGCTTCAAGGCCTACGTGATCAATCCCTGTAAATGCTACAGCAATGGCCTTTAAACTGTCACACGCTCGTACCACCTCATTCGGATAGGGATTATTCGCTATCATAACAATCTCCTGGCCGGCGGAACGTCTCTTCAGTTCTTCCACATCCGTTGTTTTTGTATCATAGTATGTGAAGATATGGCCTTCCTTTCTCAGCCCCTCTGCAAGGCTGTTAATCATCTCTTCCGGTACGCCGATTGGCTCCAATAAACTGATATTCATTCGTTTTTCCTCCAGCTTTTATTTATTCATGTACTGTACCGCTTGTAATTCTTCTCTACTTCCTCTCCCCCGCCAGCCTCTTCATCTCCCTGGCGTTCTCTCTCACCGCTTCGGTAATCTTCGCACCTCCCAGCAGCCTTGCCAGCTCTTCCACCATCTCCGCCTCCGCCAGCGGCCGGATCGTGGTGGTGGTCCGTCCGTCTGCGGCCGTCTTCGCGATCTCGTAATGCGCATCGGCCATGGCCGCGATCTGCGGTAAGTGGGTGATGCAAATAACCTGATGGTTCTTTGCGATGTAGGAGAGCTTCTCCGACACCATCTGCGCCGTTCTGCCGCTGATTCCCGTGTCAATCTCATCGAAGATCAGAGTGGGGATATCGTCGGTGTCCGCAAGCACGGTCTTGATAGCCAGCATGATTCTCGACAGCTCGCCGCCGGAGGCCACCATGCCCAGAGGCTTTACACTCTCTCCCGGGTTCGTGGAGATCATGAACTCCGCTTCGTCAAATCCGCCGGCGGTAAAGTGGCTTAAACGGGTAAATTCCATGGAAAACTCCACATCGATGAAATTCAAGTCCGTAAGCCCGGCTTTGATCTTCGCCGTCAGCTCCTTCGCCGCAGCCTTTCTCATCTCGGACAGCTGCCCGCAGAGCACCTCCAGCCTGCTTTCCGTCTCTTCCAGCTCCTGCTCCGTCCTCTGCTTTAAGGCATCGTAATCCTCCAGTTCTTCCAGACGCTTCCTCTTATTCTCTAAATTCTCCTGAATCTGCTCCGCCGTCTTCCCGTACTTGGCCTCCAGATTGTGGATTACATCCAGGCGCTCCTCCAGCTCCCGGTACTCCTCCTCATCGAAGGACATGTCCTCCATATACGATGAAATCTCGTGGCTGATATCGCTTAAAATCGCGTCGGCGTCAAACAGCTGATCCCGGATCGCCCCCAGCTTCTCATCGAAGGAAGCCACATGCTCCACCTCTTTTAAGGCGTAATCCAGCGTATCGGTGTTCACTGCCTCATAGGCGGCTGACAGGCTCTCTGCAATCCTTCTGGCGTTGGTAAACAGGCGGTAGCGGGCCGTCAGCTCCTCTTCCTCCCCGTCTTTTACGTTCGCCCCCTCGATCTCATCAATCTCGAACCGCAGAAAATCCATCTCCCGCAGACGGGATTCCTCATCCATGTGAAACGAAGCCACCCGATCCTTAAGCCCGGTATAGGTCCGGTACAGGCCGGCAATATTCTGTTTTAGGTCGTGTGATTTTCGCTCGTGGTATTTATCCAGAATTTCCAGATGCTTGTGCTTGTACAGCAGAGACTGATGTTCATGCTGACCATGAATATCGATTAGAAGACCGGTAATCGTCTTAAGCTTTCCGACAGTCACCGTTTCATCGTTGATCTTGCAGAGGCTGCGCGCGGGCATGATTTTCCGGGAAATGATCACGGTTCCGCCCTCATCCGGGCAGACGTCCATCTCCTTCAACACGCGCACCTTGTCCGGCTCCGTTACGGTAAATAAGAGTTCCACATAGGCGTACTCCGTCCCCCTGCGGATAATGTCCTTCGGCACCTTACCGCCCAGCGCCGTGGTGACCGAGCCGATGATAATCGACTTTCCAGCCCCTGTCTCACCCGTTAAAATGTTAAGCCCCTCCCCGAATTCGATATCCGCCTTTTCGATCAGGGCCAGGTTCTTCACATGTAATTCTGAAAGCATGGCACGCCTCCTTTATCCTGCGATGAGTTTTTTCAGTTTGTCCATCACCAGAATGGTATCGTCCGCGCTGCGCACTGCGCACATGATCGTATCATCCCCGGCAATACAGCCTACAATTTCACTAAAATGAAGAGCGTCCAGGGCAGCCGCCACGGCCATGGCCATGCCCGAAACAGTCTTGATGACGAGAATGTTCTGCGCCATGTCCATGGACATGTACCCGTCACGCAGAATTCTGATGTACTTGTCAGAAAAGGAGGTCTGGTTCTGAAGCACCACGTACCGCTGCTTTCCGGACTCCGACTGAACCTTTGTCAGCTTCAGCTCCCTGATATCTCTCGATACCGTCGCCTGAGTCACGGCAAATCCGGCCTGGTTTAAGTATTCCGCCAGTTCCTCCTGGGTCTCAATCTCATATTTCCCGATGAGTTCCACAATTTTGCTGTGTCTTTCCAGTTTCATAATGTGCCCTCCTATATGCCAGCCATTTTATTGCGCAGGTTGTCAAGAAATGATACATCCTTTAATTTTATAAGAACGGTCTTCGTCTCCGACCGGTGTATCTCAATGTAATCCCCGGAATGCAGCTCCGCGGCCGTGTCCCCGTCGTAGACGGCAGCCTGGCTCGTTCCCGGGTCGCCAAGTATTTCAATCCGTATCCGCGCGTCAGCGGACATGACGATGCTCCTGGCATTTAATGCGTGGGAACAGATGGGCGTTAAGACCATCAGAGTGGAATCCGGAACTATGATCGGTCCCCCGGCCGACAGATTGTACGCGGTAGATCCCGTGGGGGTGGCTGCGATCAGCCCATCCGCCCGGTACTCATTTAAGAATTCATGGTTGACATAAACCCGAAAATGAAGCATCTTCAACCGTTCGTTTCTCGTGATAACGATCTCGTTCAGCGCGATATCCTCATACAGACGGCCTGTACTGCTGTAGGCCCGCCCGTTTAGCATCATTCGTTCTTCCAGATGATACTCGTCTGCCAGAAGGGCATCCAGAGCCGTATCGATTTCCTCAGTCCTGGAAATCTGTGTTAAGTAACCCAGGGTGCCGCGGTTGATTCCCAGCATGGGAATATTTCTGCCCGCCAAGTCCCTGGCCGCCTGAATCAGGGTTCCGTCTCCGCCGAGAGTAATGATGCATTCCGTCTCCAGCGGCACCATGGAAGCGTCCGTATAATGGTAATCCCCGCCCCGTCTGCCGTCCCCCTTCCCGATCAGACAGGAAGCGCCATGACTGGTCAGATAATCGCGGATCACCTGCGCCGTCTCCTTCGCCCCCTGTTTCTCGGGATTCATGATGATAAAGAACTCTTTCATAACCTCTCCTTATTTTCCCTCGCTCAGTTCCTGATGCGCGGCTTCCACAATTTCCTTCGGTGCCACCGGCACGTCGGGAAAATGCTCTCCTTCCGGATGGTTCTTCAAATAAAGGAGATATTCAATATTGCCCTCCGGCCCCTTGATCGGAGAGTATTCTAAATGAAGCACCTCAAAGCCAATGGAAACCGCATAGGCGATCACCATCTCAATCACTTCCAGATGCACGCTCTTCTCACGTACCACCCCTTTTTTCCCAACCTTCTCACGGCCTGCTTCAAACTGCGGCTTAATAAGGCAGACGATCTCACCGTCTTCCTTCAAAAGCTTCTTCACAGGCTCCAGCACCTTCGTCAGGGAGATGAAGGACACGTCGATGGATGAGAAATCGATCTTTTCCGGGATCTCGTCCGGCGTCACGTAGCGGATATTCGTCTTTTCCATGCAGACTACCCGCTCGTCGTTCCGAAGCTTCCAGGCCAGCTGGCCGTGTCCGACGTCCACGGCATAGACCCTTACAGCCCCGTTCTGAAGCATGCAGTCGGTAAATCCACCGGTGGAAGAGCCTACATCCATACAGGTCTTTCCCTCCAGCATGACGCCGAAATGGCTCATGGCCTTCTCCAGCTTGAGTCCTCCGCGGCTCACATATTTTAAAGTATGGCCCCGCACTTCAATATTCACGGACTCATCGAAGGTAGTTCCGGCCTTATCTTCCTTCTGGCCTTCCACATAGACGATGCCGGACATGATCACAGCCTTCGCCTTCTCCCTGGATTCCGCTAAATTCCGTTTCACTAAAAGCACATCTAATCGTTCTTTCATGCCTTCTTTTCCTCTGTATTGATAGTCTTCCATTCCATATTCTGACGCTCGGTATCGAGATATTCCTTCTTCATCCTCCAGATCACGGAGTCGCTGTCGATGCCCAGACCTTTTCTCAGAAGCGATACATTGCCGTGCTCCACATAGCCGTCCGGAATGGCGATATTCATCACCTTCACGTGCGGATAATGCTCGTGTATATACCTGGTGACCATGAGGCCGTAGCCGCCCTGAAGGACATTCTCCTCCATCGTGACGATCAGCCAGTGGTTTTTCGCAAGACGGTCCACCAGCTCCTCGTCAAATGGCTTGACAAACCGGCCATTGGCCAGCGTACAGCTCCAGCCCTCTGACTTTAGCTTCTCCCGGACGTGCTCTCCTGTGCTCACCATGCTGCCCACGGCCAGAAGGGCAATGTCCTTTTCCTCGTACAGCATCTCGCCCCTGCCGTATTCGACAGGTGCATTAAATTCCTTCAAGCCTCTGTAGGCCTCTCCCCTCGGATAGCGAATGGCAAACGGCCCACCGAAGGACACGGCAAATTCCAGTCCCGCCTTCAGCTCCCATAAATTCTTCGGGGCGAAAATGCTCATATTCGGGATTGCCGATAAGAAGGATAAATCAAAGATTCCCTGATGGGTCTCGCCGTCGCTGCCGACCAGTCCGGCGCGGTCCACGGCAAATACCACCGGCAGATTCTGGATACAGACATCATGCAGAATCTGATCGAAGCCTCTCTGTAAAAAGGATGAGTAGACCGCCACCACCGGCTTCAAACCGCCGGCGGCCATCCCTGCCGCGGAAGTCACCGCGTGCTCCTCCGCGATTCCGACATCAAAGAACCGGTCCGGATAGAGACGGCTGAAGCGCTTGAGTCCGGTTCCGTCCGGCATTGCTGCCGTCACCGCCGTGATCTTTGGGTCTTTTTCCGCCAGCTGGCAAATCGTCTTGGAAAATACGTCCGTATAGCTGGGATTCTTTTTCTCTTTTTTCGATTCCCCTGTGAGCACGTCAAATGGATCCACACCATGGAATCTGGCCGGATTCTTTTCCGCAGGCTCATAGCCTTTTCCCTTTTTCGTGATAACATGGACGAGAACCGCGTGGTCCAGCTTTTTCGCCTCTTTGAGCGCTCTGGCCAGGGCCTTGACATCATGGCCGTCCACCGGTCCCAGATACGTGATTCCCATGTTTTCAAACAGCATTCCCGGAATCAGGAGCTGCTTGATGCCGTTTTTCGTACGGCTGATCTTGTCAATCAGTTCATCTCCGATTACCGGGATTCTGGAAAGGACATTTGTCACATATTTCTTCAGATCCAGGTATCCGTCACCGGTCCGGATTCCGTTTAAATACCGGGACATTCCCCCGACATTCTCGGAAATGGACATGTTGTTGTCATTTAATATAATGATGAAATTCTTCTTCATGCGGGCAGCGTTATTCAGCGCCTCGTAGGCCATACCGCCGGTTAATGCACCGTCGCCGATCACAGACACGACGAAATGGTCCTGTCCGGAAACATCCCTGGCCTGTGCAAGACCGAGTCCTGCCGAAATAGAAGTAGAACTGTGACCTGTATCAAAGGCGTCGCAGGGGCTCTCCTTCCGTTTCGGGAAGCCGCTCATCCCGCCGTACTGCCGCAAATCGTCAAACTCACCCTTTCTGCCGCTTAAGATCTTATGGGTATACGACTGGTGTCCCACATCCCAGATGATCTTATCCTTCGGCAGATCAAACACGAGATAAATAGCCATGGTCAGCTCCACGACTCCCAGATTGGAAGCCAGGTGCCCTCCGGTCCTGCTGATCTTCCCGATCAGAAAGTCCCGTATCTCCTGTCTCAGTATATCCAGTTCTTTCCCCGTCAGTTTCTTGATATCCTCCGGGCCATTGATTAATTCCAGTATCATAATTTAACCAGATCCTTTTACTTTTCCCGGCTCACCAGCATGTGGATCAATGCCTCCAGGAATTCGTTTTCCCCTGGCAGTTCATGAAGGATTCGGACAGCGTCGTCGGAAATCCGGGCCACGTCCTGTTTTGCCTTCTCGAGCCCCTCCAGGGTCACATAAGTGGTTTTATTGTTCTTTTCATCGCTGAGTACCGGCTTTCCCAGCACTTCCATACTGCTGGTCACATCCAGGATATCGTCCTGAATCTGAAATGCAACGCCGATGGCCGCGGCCATCTGTTCCACCAGCCGGGTCTCCTCCTCGTCAGCGCCGCCAAGCAGCGCGCCGATCATCATGGAGGCCTCTAAGAGAGCCCCTGTCTTCAAATGGTAGATGAAGTCCAGCTTTTCATGGGGAATAGGTTTATTGGTCAGCTCCACATCCACAGTCTGCCCACCTATCATGCCATAGATTCCTGTTTTCTGCGCCAAAATTCCGATACAGCGGCCCACGACCGCAGGATCCTTCGTCATGGCAAATGCCTTTGCCGCGGTCTCCACCGCGTAAATTAGCAGGCTGTCGCCAGCAAGAACCGCCATGTCGTATCCGTACTTCACCCATGTGGTCGGAAGCCCTCTCCGGAGTTCATCGTTATCCATACAGGGAAGGTCGTCATGAATCAGGGATGAGGTATGGATCATCTCGATGGCCGCCATAAATGGTTCTACCACCTCCTGGCCGCCGCCAAACAACCGGTATGTCTCCTCCATCAGCATGGGGCGCAGCCTCTTGCCGCCGGCGCGCACGCTGTAATTCATGGCATCGAGAACGGTCTTCTGGTATCCGTCCTCGGCCGGCAGATAACGCTCCACCACCGCTTCCACTTCCCTCGTTCTGGTCTCCAGCATCTCATTAAAGTTCATGACTTTCACCATCTTCCTCCAGGACAATAATCTGTTTCTCTACCTTGTCTATCTTTTCATTGCAGGATTTCACAAGCTTCATTCCTGCCTCATAATATTTAAAAGATTCCTCCAGAGAGCTCTCGCCGCTTTCCAGCTTACGAATAATCTCCTCCAGCTCCTGAAAGGTCTCCTCAACACTTTTCTCTTTCTTTGCAGCCATTCGCATCTGCCTCCTTACTGTCCGCTGTCTTCTGTCATCTGGCTCCAAGCTCCGCAGCCGCAGTGCCGGAAACCACAGCATCGATCCGTCCATCGCGGATTCTCATCTGAATAAGGTCTCCTTTTTTCACCTGTTCCACCGACTCAATCCGTCGGTTCTTATCATTGGTCAAAAAGCCGTAGCCGCCGCCGATCTTCTTGAGAGGAGACAGTCCATCCAGCCTGCTGCTCATAAGCTCCAGGCGATGCCTGTCCCTTACCGCCTGCTTTTCGATGAGCTGCCTTAAACGGCTTTCCGCTTCCACGGCACGGTTCCTGTCTGTCACAATCTGGGAAGCCATCCTGTTTTTCAGCTTCTCTTCCAGATCGGCCGCCCGCTGCCGGTTTTCCCTCACCTGACGGCGCGGGTCAAAAAGTTGAAAACGGAGCCTGAACTGCTCCGTCTGATAGCGGTAACGTTCTAATTTTCTGGCCACGGATTTCCCCAGGGCATCCCGGTATAATTCCACCTGGCCTTCGAACTGGCTGTAATCGAACACCGCCAGTTCCGCCGCCGCGGACGGTGTCGGCGCTCTCATATCCGCCACATAATCTGCGATCGTCACATCGGTCTCATGTCCCACCGCCGAGATCACAGGCGTCTTACAGGCAAAGATGGCACGCGCCACGATTTCCTCATTAAACGCCCACAAATCCTCGATGGAGCCGCCGCCTCTTCCCACGATGATCACATCCAGTCCCAGGCGGTCCAGCGTCTCGATTCCCTTTACAATGCTGAATTTTGCGTTCTCGCCCTGAACAAGGGCCGGATAGAGATAGAGCTGAACATACGGATTCCTTCGTGCGGAAATGTTCATAATGTCCCGGATCGCCGCGCCTGTCGGGGCTGTTATGATCCCGACCGTCCTGGCGTAGCGCGGGATGGGCTGCTTGTACTCCGGGGAAAACATCCCCATCTCCTCAAGCTCGTCCCTCAGCTTCTGGAACCGTTCGAATAAATCTCCGACGCCCTCCTTTGTGATCTCCTGAGCGTAAAGCTGGTAACGGCCATCCCGCTCATAGACCTCGACGCTGCCCTTCGCAATCACCTTCTGGCCTTCCTCCAGCTTAAACGTAAGACCTTTCCGCTGACCGGCAAACATCACACACGCAATCGCCGCGCCTCTGTCCTTCAGGGTAAAATAAATATGGCCGGACGTATGATACTTACAGTTGGACACCTCGCCCTTAATGGATATGCGGTTCAATGCAAAATCCTGGGCAAACATATTCTTAATATAAGCATTGACCTGTGAAACGGAATATACACTCGCCATAGGCCATTACACCAGTTTCGCCAGAACTCCGTTGATAAACGCCGGGGATTCATTCCCGCCGAACCGTTTCGCCAGTTCTACCGCCTCATTGATCGCTACCTTTTCCGGTACCTCTTCGTCGTATAAAATCTCATATAACGCAAGGCGCAGAATCGTCAGCTCCGCCTTGCCCATTCTCTTCGTCTTCCATCCTTCGGCCACAGCATCGATCTTCTCATCCAGCTCCGGAATCCTCCGCATAACGGCTTCCGTCTTGGCTTTTAAATAGCTTTCATCTTCCGGACTCATCTCCACATCATGAAGAATCTCATCTACCCCTTCCGGAGTCGTCTCATCTTCCTTCGGCTCGTCAAAATACCGGTCTATCTGCTCCTCTTTTTCTTCTGCCGGATAAAAATCGGCACAGAAAAGCATCTTAAAGCAGTGTTCACGCAGTTTACTCCTGGTCATGGGTATGGTCCTCCTGTATAATAATTCGTTTGTTATTTCTTACTGTCTTACCGCGTTCAAAGTTCACAATCCCCGCCCGTAGCGGGGATCCATTCCTTAGCGTATTGGGTTCATTATACCTTAATGCGCATTTTTCTACAATACTTTTCGGGGATTTTATCCCCGGGGGAATCGACGCTCTAATCAGTTTTCCGGCAATTACTTCCATTCTCAGTTTTTATCAGAAAAATTATACATAAAAAACGCATAAAAAAGACAGGCGGAATGCCTGCCTTTACTTTTACTCAAAAATACCAAAACGGGGTTTAGAGGCAAATACCAAAGTATCCGCCCCTTTTAATAATGAAGTATTTGCAAAAACAGTCCTTCGTCCTGACGAAATGGAAGTCTATCCATCTCCGCTTTGTTTCTGTAATTATCATTATAGTTTAAATCCCCATAAATAACTATTTCATTTCCGCCCTTTTATATCACAATCCTGCCAATCAGCTATCGTTCACTGCCCGTCCCTGCCACAGCTTACAGGTCTGGTTCCGTCCACCATATACTCTTTGATATTATCCAGCACCTTTTCACTCAGAAGGCCGAATGCCTGTTTCGTCCTGCCTGCGGAATAGTTGACGCAGAATACTCTCGGATGGTTTAAAAGCGCTCCCGTCGGATCGCCGATGGCTCCGGCCGTATCACAGGCAAAGTAGTTATCTCCACCATCCAGCCAGTTCTTTAAATCTTCCGCTTCAAAGGCAGGCCCGATGGAGGTGTTGAACAGGATCTTTCCATTGCCCAGCGCCTTGAATTCCTCCTCGTGCATGAGAATCACGTTCTTATTTAAGCAGGCAAATACCACCTCGGACTGCTCCAGCAGCTCGGTAAGCGGACGATATACCATGCCCTCTGCGTCGTAAGCCGGCTTTCTGCTCCTGCTGTAGTAGGAAACCTCGGCGCCCATAAATTTCATGGCCTCGGCGATCATTCCACCGGACACGCCCATTCCCACCATGCCGACCTTGAGTCCCGTGATCTCCACCGGCATCTCCTTCCACATGGGGCGGTCATAGCCATGAAGAAAACGCACCAGCTCGCAGATCACGTATTCCACGACACCTCTGTCGCCATAGTCCCGGATTCCTTTCACGGTAACGCCGTGCTCCTCCGCCCAGGCGATGTCCACGTTGGCGCTCTCTTTGGAATACAGGCTGCAGCACATGCCCACGTAACGGACAGCGGGACAATGTTCAAATACATAGCTGTTGATTTTTGATGTATAGCTGAGCAGGACGCCATCCGCATCTCCGATTCTCCTGATAATTTCATCATCATCCGCCGGCACGTCATCGTACATAATGACTTTCTCCGCATACAGATGCAGTTCTTTTTCCGCCTCTTCCACCAGGCTTACCGGCTCGATGGCCACTAATTTCTTAAACATATCCTCATCCTCCTTATTTCGTTAAAATACGATCGGTGATACCAGATTGCGAAGAACGGCCACGACACTCCAGCCCGCGATCGCACTGGTGTCAGAGTAGATATCCACGACCGCCTTTACCCCCTTAATCTCCGCCGTGATCTTATGGTCATCACCCACAAATCCAGGTATGCTGTGAATATTTACCTTCGTGTGTTCCGGACCTGTTGTAGCCAGAGAAGCTGCCACTGCCACATTGACCTTGGTCGGCAGAAGCGCGATCGCTTCCTTTGCATTGCCCGCGAATACCTCTGTGCCCTCTGTGTCTGTCATCAAATGGTCTTCAAACAGAGGCGTATTCTTCAGCGATTTCGGCCCCTTCCTCGTCTCAATACCGGAAACCGCATCCCCCATCAGTGAAACCGTCCGAAGCACATCAAAACCGCCCACCGCGCCGGACGCAATATGTACCTTTGTCCCATGCTCCAGGGCTGTGCGCTTTACTTCCTCATAGAAATCCGCGTCCGCAAATGCGCCGATCGACAGCACAATGATGCTGGTTCCTGCACAAAGAGCCTTGACGGCCATCCCTTTTACCGCGGCAACAGAGGCCGCCTCGGCTATGTAATCCGGTTTCAGCGCCAGAAGCTCGTCCACATCCGCGCACGGCCTGCATCCTGTTTTTTCCGCCAGAGCCTTCGTCTTCTCCTCATTGCGGCCCGCGATTCCCACCAGCTCGTACTCGTCCAAATAACCGTTTTTCCACGCGTCTGCAATAATTCCGCCCAGATACCCACTACCCAGGATTCCAAGTTTTAATCTGCTCATGATAAACTCCCTTCGGCCGCCTGCTCGGGCGGCAGTCTTTTTTTCTTTTTCGTTTCTTCGATTCATTTATTTTAAAAACCGGCCGCGACCTCTGTTCCCCATCGCGGCCGGTTTCCATACCAGCCCAGTATACCATGAAATTCCAGTTCAAGGAACCTCTCTTTTTCTGAGATGTTCCGAGTAAAGGGAGCTTACACGCCCTCTCCGTCCGTCTTCACAAGTCCCTCCGGCGTCAGCTCATAAACGGCAGTACAGACCTCTTCGATATATTTCCTGTCATGAGAAATGCTTAATATGGCTCCCTGGTACTGGCGCAGTATCTTTCGGATTACCGGCCCTGACAGCGGGGAGAAATTGCGCGTCGGCTCATCCAGGATCAGGACATCGGCCCCTGACAGGCTCATTTTCAGCAGAAGTACCTTTGCCTTCTGGCCGCCGGAGAGCTCCGACATCGGATGATTCATTTCATCGACGGTGTATTTCATAGAGCCCAGATACGTCCGGATGCGTGTCGTCTCTTCCTTGCCACCGGTCACGGACAGAAATTCCACAGGCGTCCGGTCCAGCTCCAGAAGGTCCTCATAATTCTGCGGCATATAACAGGCCCGGATATCGGTCCGGCTTAAAAGCTCCTCCTTCATCTGTTTCAGCAGCGTCGTCTTGCCAGCGCCGTTTTTTCCGGTAATACAGACCCGCTCTCCGCCTTTTATCCGCAGAAATACATGTTCCGCCAGAAGACGCGGTTCCTCTTCTCCCGAGGATGGTGTAAGGAGCCGGTCCAGGGAATATTCCAGAATGGTTTTTCCGGCGGGCATTTTTACCTTTTCACCCAGCTTAAAGAAGATCGCATCCTCAGTCTCCGGTATCTCCGTTTTGTCTAGAGCCTCCCGTTCATACCTCTTTTCCAGAGATTTTACCGCTTTCATCTTCTTTTTCAGCAGGTATCCGCCGTGTGGGTTCTGACGGCTTATGCTGTTCAAATCGTGATCCACCGCCTGCTCGATTCTGCGGAATTTCTCCTGCCGTTTCTTCTCTTCCCTGCGCTCACTTAACGCCTGCTGTTCCTGACTGGCCAGCTGCGCCGCACGGTTTGCCGCATACTGGCGGTAGCTGGTTTTTGCTATGCTGTAGCGGCTTTCCGTTTTACGCTTCAGCTGTTCGATATGGATTACCACATTGGCGGTCCGCTCAATCAGCGTCTCATCGTGGGAGATAAACAACACGGGCTGTACCGCTTCGAGAATCAGCTTTTCCAGCCATTCCAGTGTCTCGATGTCAATGTCATTGGACGGCTCATCCAGAAGCAGGACAGTGGGCTGTGCCATGAGAAGCCGCGCCATCTGCGCTTTTACCTTTTCACCGCCGGAAAGCGTGCTCATCTTCTGGTCCCGGTAGAAGAAATCCGTGGGCAGCTTCAGCTGTCCGGCCAGATGGGTCAGCTCTCTGGGCGTCTGCATCCCAAAGGCATCCTCCCCGCAAAAATATTCATAGACTGTCTTTTCTTTCTCCTCCGCTGGCAGTTCCTGGGGCAGATAGCCCGGATGCTCTCCCGTACAGATCCGTTCGCCCTGTGCCTCCGCATAGCCTTCGATCAGTTCGGGATCGTAAATCCATTTTAACAGGGTGCTCTTTCCATTTCCCTCTTCCCCGATCAAAACCACCTTATCCCCGGGGTTCAGCACAAAGCTGAAATCCTTTAATATGACTCTGAAATCCTTTTTATGCGTTATTGTCAATTGTTTTATCTGTAACATAAAAATCCCTCCCGGCCAAACGTCCGGAAGGGATTAAAGATTCTATACGTATGAGGAAACGCGCGCAGAACAAAGCCTGCACAAACTCATGTCTGTACGGAATTTTCCCTGATGACCGGACGAAATGGCATAGAATACAGGGCACCGTCTCCGCACTTACGTGGGGGAGCATGCCTGTTACCTCAGTGTTTCTCAGCCTTTTCTTCGTCATTATTTTGTCATCATCTTCCGACAGAACCTTCTTTCCTGTTTTTATTTTTTTACTTGGTGCTATCCGCAGTATACGACAGGGTGGAGAATTTGTCAAGGGGGCTTCACCGGCCGGAAGCGTTATTTCACACGCACCGCCACCTTCACAACGTAATCCGCTGTATCCCTGACCGTCAGTTCATCGAGGAGAAGGTCCTCATACCACATCTCATCCAGACGGATCCCTCGTTGTACGGCGAAATCCCGAATAACCGGATACGCCTTTCCCATGTCTCCGTCGTACCCCCGGTAATACAGTTCCACGTAGGTTCCCGCCGGCTTCACATACGGTTTCAGCGCCGAAATGCGCTTATCCAGCCGCGTATAGACACTCCGGTAGCGGTCGTATTTCCCCGCCTCTAAGTCTCTGCCCAGACAGACCGCGCCCACGGCGTTCATGCTGATATGGTACTGCTCGCAGACCCTGACATGGTGTGCGATCTCCTCCGCCAGCTTCCGTTCCCCCGTGATATTCACCTCGGAAGAAAATAAGTATTCCTGGCCTCTCTCCGCCAGCTTCGGCTTATCCACCTCAGCCTCCAGCGCCTCCTTAATCGTCGTTCTCTCCCACTCCATAAAACGCTTCATATTTTTCAGCCGCTCAATCTCCTGGTCGATCTCCGCATCCTTCTGATCCACCAGCGCCAGGAAATGCTCCGGTGACCGGGTCTCCATATACTCCCTGATCTCACTGAGAGGCATCCCCAGCTTCTGCAATGCCCGAATCACCTCAAACGTATCCATCTGCCACACAAAATAATACCGGTAATTATTCTCCTCATCCTTCACCGCCGGCGAAAACAGACCAATCTCATCATAGTGAAACAGCGTATGCTTCTTAACCCCTAAAATCTTCGCAAACTCGCCTGTTGTAAAATATAACTCCGACTGTTTTTCCATATTTTGATTCCTCTGTTACCGTTCACAGACCGGGAAGCGGAGACCGGCAGGGCTGTGAGCTGCAACATTCCTTTCTATAATACAAAGTTTTTCTGCTTGACTATCGGCCTACCCTATACCCTATGATAATCCATGCGGCTGAAATTTACAAGAAAATCAGGAGAAATAATATGAATTATTCACTGGCAAAAAAATTTACATTTGGTTCCCTCATGATGTTTGCACTGCCGACGACCATCATGATGATTTTTACCTCCCTCTATACGATTATTGACGGGGTCTTTGTATCGCGTTTCGTCGGGACCAATGCGCTTTCATCCATCAATATCGTTTATCCGGCCATTAATATCGTGCTCGGCATTGCGGTCATGTTTTCAACCGGCAGCTGCGCCATCGTTGCAAAGAAGATGGGCGAAGGAAAAGCAGAGGAAGCACGGGCTGCCTTTACTTCTATTATATATTTGAATATCATCGTCGGAGCCGTAACGGCGGTTCTCGGCAATCTCTTTGCTGCACCGATCGTACGGCTCCTGGGAGCCAGCGACCTGCTTATGAGCGACTGTATTACTTATATGAGATGGCAGATGGCCTTTGCTCCGGCGCTGATGCTTCAGATTCTGTTTCAGATGTATTTTATCACGGAGGGACGGCCCGGACTGGGACTTTTTCTCACGATTCTGGCCGGCTTAAGCAACGCGGTTCTGGATTATATTCTCATCGTCCCTCTAAAGCTGGGCGTGGCTGGCGCGGCTATTGCAACCGTTACCGGCTACATGATCCCCGCGGTATTCGGTCTGATCTACTTTGCTGTTTCCCGCAAGGCACTGTGGCTCGTAAAGCCCCGTCTTTCTGCGGCAGAATTAAAGGAAACACTGATTAACGGTTCCTCGGAAATGGTGACCAATTTATCCTCCGGTATTATCACGTTCCTGTTCAACCTCCTCATGATGCACTACGCAGGAGAAGACGGCGTCGCGGCCATCACCATTATCCAGTACTCCCAGTTCCTGTTAAATGCATTGTACATGGGATTTTCCCAGGGCGTCTCACCTGTCATCAGCTATAATTACGGCAGCCGCAATACGAAGCAGCTGAAGCAGGTGTTTAAGACCTCCCTGATCTTTACAGGTGTCACTTCGTTCCTCGTATTTGCCACAGCACAGCTGGCGGGTGGGATTATCGTAACGATTTTTGCACACCCCGGCACAGCCGTATACGATCTGGCCCGCCACGGATTTATGGTGTTCTCTTTCGGCTACTTATTTTCCGGAGTCAACATCTTTTCGTCGGCTCTGTTCACCGCTTTATCTAACGGCAGGGTATCGGCTGTGATTTCCTTCGTGCGCACGCTGTGCCTGATCGTCTTATGCTTACTGCTCCTTCCTCTTATTATGGGGCTTGACGGAGTCTGGCTTGCCGTTCCGGTAGCAGAAGCAGGAGGATTCCTGCTCTGCCTTTTCTTCCTGAGGAAGCATGCAAAAACATACAGTTATATTTGATTTATGCATACTGCGCTCATACAAAACAGGTCAGCATTTTCGAAGTTGAAAAACAACTGAAAATGCTGACCTGTTTGCATTCCGATCAGTCTCTTCCTATCCTCCGGTCTCTCAATCCCGCGCTTGTCCTACGGTCAGTTTATACCACCCGATCAGAAGGACACCCACAAGCACTACTGCGTCCGCAGTCAGAATCGTGGTCACATTTTGCATCATTCCATTCACGTAAAAGATTGTAAATGCTTCTACTGATAATATGACAAAACACAGGCAGTTGGTCACGTAATCGCAGATGGTATCACTGAAGCAGAACAGACGGAGTGTCAGCCATCTCCATATAAACTGACGCAAAAAAAATCTTATGATGATACAGGCGGCGGGATATACAAAAATAAATGCTTTTCCAATCTGACGGCTTATTTCGCCGTTATTCCACTGAATCGGAACCTGGGATGGCAAATGCGGATATGCAAGCAGCGCAAGCAGAAAGCACACCGCTGTGATTCCGCCCCATGCCAGTAATCCACCCCACAGATACAGGAAACCGACCGAATCCAGCCGAAAGACCTTACTGTTATTTTTCCAGTATTCTTCCAGCTCTGTCACGTATGCTTCCACCTCTAAATCTTCATACGTCATTTCCTTTTCTGTAAGCATCTTTTTACATATATAATGGTATTTCTCCAGATCTGCGATTTGGCTCTCCAGCGCATCCGCTTGTCTTTCAAGGACCACCTGCAGGGATACCTCGTGATCGATTATTCGGTGAATATTTTCCAGTGAGATTCCTAATGTTCGTAAGTATGCTATTTTTTTGATATTCTGTACATCCTCTTCCGTATACTCCCGGTATCCATTCCTGTTATTTCTGACAGGATGGATCAGTTTTTCTTTTTCGTAGAAACGGACACTGGAACGTACAATCCCTGTTTTTTCTTCCACTTCCTTAATTGTCATGTCGTCTTTTCTCCCTTTTTGCTGTTTACTATAAGGTATAAACAGGGTTTACAGTCAATAGTTTATACATAAATTGTTTAAATTACTTATATTTGACGAAAAAGAAGCCTTCTACTCCTGCCCTGTATGGTCAGGCATGGAAAGCAGAAGACTTCCGGTTATGATAATCAGCGCAGCCGCGCTTACCGAACAGAACACGGAGGCAGCAAACGCGCGTATCATCTCCACATCCCACCGGGTCTTTGGCAGCATGGCTATGTCAAAGAGATTCTCTTTTACCTGTGTGAATTTTTCCGCATAGAAGGAAAAATCCGACCACCGGGACGGAATAAATTCTCCCGGAAAACGGAAGCCATACCAGAGCAGAGCTGCCGCACCTCCGGCCATCACCGCAAAGGAAAAAACTTTCCGCAGCCAGTTTCGGTATTTTGCATGATTTTCCATTTTGTCTCTCCGCCCAGCCTGCTGCATATCAAATTTTTTCAAACGCCGCGAACGCCGCATCAAAATCCAGAACCAGATAAGCAGGGCCCATCCGGGCAGCGTGCAGCAAAACCTTACCATGGCATAGTAAATACTCCCATTAATTCTGATTTCATGTCCCGGCAGTCCGAAGCGCATGATCATCTCTTCCGCCTGTCCCTCAAGCCCCTCCTGACCGGAGTAAGAAAAGGAGACGTTGGGAAAAAACTCCGTCTCCAGCCGTTTTGCCGGAAGCATCACCATGGGATAGGAGGCGGCCGTCACTCCCCGAATGACAAAGCGTTTCCCCTTTACGGAGATCCAGCTGCCGGTCACATCGGTGGAGCCGAACAGTTCCCATGCTGTTTTACTGCTGACGACACAGCCCTCCTCATCATCTCCAAAGCCATACGTGCCAACCACCAGCCGGTCCTTCACGATCTGATCCATCTCTCCCCGGACCATGATGCAGGTGACATCCTGCTTAAAGTTCAGCACCGGATTCCTGGCCTCCACATAGTACTCCACATTCCATGCCGCGGTCTCCGGGAAGCTCTCATCTTCAGGCTTTAACCCGGCTTCTTTTATTTGCTCCAAAGCCTGCCGGGACACCCCCTGTCCGTGGTAACGGATCTGGATATCACCGGCGTATGGCTCTATCTTCTCTCCCTGCCACAGGGAAATTCCCCACAGAACCGCCGACAGAAGCACTGCCAGAAACACGGTTTTTACTCTGGCTGCTCTGCCCGTTCTGATCCATGTCTTAAACCTGTTCATCGTTCTCTCACTCTCCGGATATTCTGACACGGTCGCCTGCCTCGATGATCCTGCTGCTGGATACGATCAGCTGGTCCGTATTGCTGAATGCACCCTGTACGGCCGCCTGGGTGCTGCTCTTTTCCAGTAATTCCACGGGAATCTTTTCCGCAGTCAGCTCTTCTCCGAGTATCGTCTTCTGCGGTTTTACCACCAGGATGTAGTAACCATCCGATTCCTGCCTGAGCCCTGCGATGGGAATAACCTGAGTGTACTGCCGGGATGTCAGATTAAGCGAAAATGCGGCCGTTGCCCCCAGAACCCCCGTGTCCTCCTGGACCGATGCGGTAAAATGCGCCTGTTCTTCCTCCGATAAGAAGTCCACGCTGTCCACCACCGCCTCATACGTTCGCCTGGACTCTCCATACTGCAGGTTTATCTTCGTTCCCGCCGTAATCAGTTCGCCCAGCTTTTTTTCTACCGTTCCCTCGAATTTCAGCCTTCCGTCACCTATGGCCACAAGCTCATCACCCGTCACGGTCTTTCCCGGGACGACGGCCAGCTCTGTCACCACACCGGATACCGGAGCCGTCACTTCACCGGAGGCTGCCTCCAGGGCTTCCAGGGCTTTTAACTGCTCCTCCGCCTTTGTAATATCCAGCTGCTTCACCTGGCGGTCCAGGCCGGAGGCGGTCTGCTCCTTTTGATTTTCGGCGGCCGTCACCGCATCCCTGGCCCGCGCGTTGGATACCGCAAGTTCAGCCTGGCTGAGCGCTTCTTCCAAATTCCTCACGCTCTTCTCTCCGGCCTTCATCTGCGCCTCCACCGCTTCCACCGAGGACTCATAGCTGCTCTTTAGCGCTTCCGCCGCGGTTCTCCTACCGGCACTGACATCGCCGTAATCTTCCTCCGCGCTGTTTAAGGCCGCTTTCGCCTCCTCCACGTTAAGCGACTGCTCTTCCCGCACCTCTTCCAGGTCCTCATTTGCCCGGTCCAGAGCTTTTCTGGCTTTCAGGATCTCCTCGTCTGAAGCCCCCTCGTCTTCCAGGCGGTCCAGCTTCTCCTCGCAGTCGGTCACCTCGCGCTCCGCTTTCTTGACCGCGCTCTCCTTCTTCGCCACAGCCGCATCGTAGGCCCGCTCGGCGGTCCGGTACTGCCGTCTCGTCTCCTCCTCCATCTCTTCCTCGGACTGGGTCATGCTCTGATTGTAGTCGCGTTTGAGCTTTGCAAGCTTTTCGTCGCTCTCCCGCCTCAGTTCCTCCAAGTCCTGATATCCGAAATCCAGGGCCCGTTTTGCCGCGTCCAGCGACTGAATGGCCAGCGTCTCCTCGGATATGCCCGGTATCTGTTTTGAGCGGACCTCGGACTGGGTCAGCTCCAGCTTCATCTTTTCAATGGAAAGAGCCAGTTCCTCCTTTTTCTTCTGAATTCCCTCCAGCTGATAGGCGAAAAGCACCTCTCCCGCCTCCACCTTCTGCCCGGCCGTTTTTCCGACGGACTGGACCTTTAACCCTTCCTCGGGATTTAAGTATGTGATTCCGGAGGCGAGAAATTTCCCGTCCCCTTTGATTTCATAATTTACATTTCCCATCTTGCCGTAAGAGGTGCCGACCTGCGGCACCGTCAGGGAATCCAGGCTTCTGGAAAGAACGGTAAAGACCGCCATGGCTCCAAGAAACATAAGGAAACCATCTCTGCACCATTTTCGTATTTTTTTCCTCTCCATCTGTCTACTCCTTTATCCCCGATACCATAATTCCCTGCTCCAAAAAACTCTGTCCGGCCAGAAACAGAAAGAGCGGGGGCGCCATAGCCGCCACGGAGGCCACCCACGCCACACTGACCTTATCCGCCGTAATATCCGGAAGATAGAGGGACAGCGGCCAGAGCGTCCGGTTCTTCAAAAATGCCATCGGCGCCTCGATGGCATTCCAGCTCTCTAAAAAGCCCAGGATTCCTGCCGACATGATTCCCGGGAACCCCATCGGTATACCGATCCGAAAGAACACCGCCCCTTCTCCTGCCCCATCCAGACGCGCCGCTTCCACCAGAGACGGTGGGATGGAGGAAAAGAACTGTGTCATGATAAATACCGGAAATGTGGAAAATATCCCCGGAAGGATGACCGCCAGATGGGTATCTAAAATATGCATCTGGTTCAGCACAAAGTAATCCGGGGTCATCAGAACCTGAAACGGGAGTATCATCAGTATGATATATCCCATAAACAACACCTTTTTCCCCGGAAATGAATACATGGCAAACGCCCACGCCGCCGGAACGGCCACCAGCATCTGGCCGAACAGCACAGCCCCGGTCTGGAGGCAGGAGTTCCAGAACATCACGAAAAATCCCGGGGAATCCAGAAGCAGCTCCACAAAGGGACTTAAAGTCGGAAAGTCCGGAAACAGGGTAACTTTCACCGCTCCGGTTCCGCCGTTTAACACCGGACCGAACCGTGACAGCATTTCCCCCCTGGACAGGAAGGAATTTCCCGCCATCATGAGCAGGGGAAGCCAGATAAACAGGCAGATTACCGACAGGATAAGCCTTCTGACGTGCGGGAGAATCTTTTTCTCCGGCATCCGTTCTCTTAACCATTTCATGTTTCACCTCTCCTTGAAGCCAGCCCTTTCGTAATAACCGGCAGTGCCACCACCAGCAAAAGAAGGACGGAGGCCGCACTCATCTTCTGGATATCCAGGGTCACAAACCAGTGGTTAAACAGGTGCTGCAGCATATAGATGCTCTCATGGGGATACTCCCCTGCGATTAAGTACGCTTCCCGGAATACCTTAAAGGAATTGAACACGGAAAGGGATACCACCAGAAATGCCGTCTTGGAAAGGCCCGGCAGCGTCACGTATAAAAACCGTGCCAGGATGCCCGCACCGTCCACTCTGGCCGCCTCGTAAAGCTCATCCGATATGGCCGCCAGACCCGCCACCCACAGAACCACATCGTATCCCAGATTCTTCCACACATAGGTAAAGACCAGCACGCCGAAGGCCGTATCTCCATTGATCCAGTCTATCCCCGCCATGCCGAAGAGCGCGGTGATCTGGTTGACCATCCCCTGTGGATGGAAAAACAGCTTCCACAGCAGGACGATCGAAGCCACGGGAATGGCAAGCGGAACGAGGAGACTCGTCTTAAAGACGGTCCCCTCCTCCTTTAATCCCGCGATCAGCATGGAGCAAAACAGTGACACCAGCACCAGAAGCGGTACGCAGATCACCAGAAAGCGGAGTGTGTTAAAAGATGCCAATCGAAACGCGCTGTTGCCGACCACCGTCACATAGTTCTGCATGGCGACGAAACGCCCTCCTGCCGCCTCGAAAAATGACCTGCGGACAACATCCACATACGGGAGCAGGACAAACACGGCTGTCCCCGCCAGACTCGGCAGAAGGAACAGATACGCCTTCCGTGCCAGACGGCCCGACTGTGTTTTATTCCGCATAATACAGCTTCGCCTTGTTTTCAAACTGCCCCGCCGCCTCGGCCGCAGTCTGTTTCCCTTCAAAATATCCCTTTGTTTCACTGACTATCATCTCCAGCAGTATATCGTCAACAGAAATGGGTGTATGGAGCTTATCCAGCATTCCCATAATCTCTTCCTTCTTCTTGTCATCCGGGTACTCTGCGCTCATCATATCGCCGCCGTCAAAGCTGAAACCGATGCTCACCGTGGAAGTCCGTTCTATCCAGGCACCGGAAGCGGTCTTACTCACAGTAAATCCGTCATTTAAATCCCCATTCTGAACCTTCGGTGACAGGGCAAACGCGACAAACTCTCTCGCAGTCTCCTTTTCCTTACCAAAGCTGGTGACTCCCAGAAGTCCCTTCGGATAATAGATATCATTAAACTGTTCCATCTGGTAACCATACTTATCAACGATTGCAGCAGGTGTCATGACATCCATCATACCCGCCAGTTCCACCAGAGAGATCTCTGCATTTTTCGTCAGCAGTCCATAATCGCTTAAACCAGTAAATCCTCTCGTATCGGCGGCATTGTATACCCGTCCGCGGCCGCCGTCTTCCGATTCATCGAAGACTACCTTGCTTCCGCTGGCGTCTCCCGCCAGCTTCGCGGTTTCCAGAAGGATTCTGACTTTCTCCGTATCCAGCTGTCCGGCGTCTTTTCCTGCCAGCTCCGGATAGTAGAGACAGATCATCTGCCTCAGAATATTTTCATAGATGGTCTTTGGGAAGAGAGCCTTATCCGGATTCGCCTCCTGCCACGCCCGGAGAGAACCGATCGCAGCCATCTGGCTCACCGCCGTTCCGTCTCCGTACATAATCGGAATGGTGACACGGACCGGATACTGATAGACACTTCCGTCGGAACCGGTGAAGCTCTCCGCTATGTTGGGGTATAGCTCTCCCGCTTTTACCATGGGAGTGATAATATCACTTAAATCCTCCAGAACCCCTTTTTCAATATAGGATTCGATCGGAAGCCCATCCAGCACCAGCACGTCAGCGCCGTTGCCGTTTAACAGTTCCGCGTTTAAGGAACGGATCGTATCGGATTTTAAGGTGCTCCCCGACTCGCCGGCTCCGTCGATCAGTTCGACTCTGACATCGGGATGCTCCATCTGGAAGAGGGAGGCCGCCTGTTTCACGGTCTGGTTATCCGAAAGGTTAAGGCCGTATACTGTAAGGGTTTTTGAAGGAACGGTCGGCATTTCCGGATCATACGTATAGCGGACCAGTTTCTGTTCCTCACTTTCCGAGTACCATAAGTAAAAATCATTGTCATTTCCGACGAGAAGACGTTTTACGTATGCGCTGGGCATGCTCATGGAATTCAGGGAACCGTCCACAATGGTCTCCCACATCGTTCCCTGATCCGTCATGTGATGAATTCCTTTAGTATTGGCAAGGTAGAAATCATCTCCTTCTCCACGGGCCAGACTTCCGTATACGTCTGACTCGTCGGTCTGGAACGGAATCACTTCCTTCTCCGCCAGCGATTTTAAATCGTACCGGAGAAATCCCCTGTCTCCTGTAGTCATAAAGCTATTAGCTGTCAGCGTGTGGCTGTCACAGAAATTGCTGTGGGAATTCCTCTGAGGGAGCTTCTTTTCCACCACGCCATCCGTACCGACGACGATGACCTGGTCACCGGAGGGAATAAACAGAGTGCCGTCTTCGTTTACGTACAGTCCGTTCAGCAGAACCATGGCATCCTCAATCCCGGCGGAAATCTCCTGCATGGGCTGCCCTTCTGCAAACTTCACCAGATGTGCCTTATAACTCTGATCCGCGTAGATCAGATAAAGCGTCCCATCCGCGCCGTAGGCGGAATACGTTAAATAGTCGCTGTCCTGAAGCTCCTTCACCGGAGAAGCCGTATCTTCGCTCCAGGAGGAACCGTCGTAGCGGTAGGCCTTCTTTTTTCCTTCCGCTTCCTGGCCGGTTAAGGTGAACATCACCAGCTCCCCGTTCTGGTCCTGGATGATATCCACAACACGTTCCGTTCCAGCTTCAAACGGATATGCAACCGCCTGCTCCACGTAACGCCCCTTTGCGACGTCCGCGGTTCCCGGGTCCGCAGTCCCTGCTTGTTTTGTACTGTCCTTTGCCCCCTCTGCGGCGCCATCCTTCTGTTCCTTTGCGCCGCATCCGGCGGTCATGACCGCCATGACTGCGGCCAGAGCCAGAGCCGCGGCTCTCTGAATCAAGTGACTGTTTTTCATCTTCTTTTATTCCTTTCTCTCAATTCACTCCTGCATAAATCAAACCATATCTTTATTCTGTCTCCGCCCGATAGAGCGTCACCTTGCTGATTATGGCCTTTACAGCGGCCGGGAGATCCTGTGTCCCGCTGAAATAGCCTTCCGATTCTTCCGCCATAATGGACAGAACCGTGGGATCCGGTACGACCGGATTATCCAGGTCCGGGATCATATCCAGCAAAAGCTTCCGCTCTGATTCCGTTGGATAATCCCCATAGATCATAAGGCCCTCCCAGTTCCCCGTCCCATAGCTCATCACTATTTGCCGCTGCTTCCATCGTTCCACACCAGCACGGGTGACGGGGAAGCCATCCTCCACGTCCTCTCCCTGTATCTGTTCCGACAGCAGGAAGGTTACAAAGCGTTCCGCCGTCTCTTTCTGCCTGCTGTTCCGGTTAATGGCGACCCGCTCTTCCGGATAGAAGGTATGATTGACGGATTGAAGCGGATACCCTTTTTCCCTCATAACTGCAAACGAAAGGCTCATCTCCGCCATTTCCCGCGGAAGCTCCAGTGAGGCTTGATTGTCTCCCGCCATAATCCCCAGATGGTCCGGAGTGGTAAACCCGTTCTCAGCGACCAGATTATACCATTTTCCGGCTCCGTTATCCTCGTCCTCCGGATACAGAACGCGTGCGCCGGAATGCTCTCCGGTCCACATGGCTGCTTCCAGAAGGTCTGTAAGCTCCTCTTCCTTTAATTTTCCATCGTCATCCCAAAGCTCCTGGTCATACAGAAAAGCAAGGCGCCGGAGAATATTTTCATATACGGTCTTTCCACTTATGGAGCCGGCTCCCGGCGATTCCTGATACTCCAGATACGCCTGCAGGCTGGATAAACTCGCTGTGGCCCCGGCCTCCCCATATACAACCGGGAATAAGACCCTCACTGGCACCTCGTAGACAGATCCGTCGCTTCTCCGGAAATGGCCGGTCAGATTCCGGTATATTTCCCCACTCTCTGTAAACGGCGCAAGAAGTTCGCTCATATCCTCCAGAATCCCTTTTTCTATATAGGACTTTCCCGGAAGGCCGTCCAGCACGAGAACATCCGCTCCCGCTCCGGTCAGCAGCTCCTCGTTTAAGCTTCGGATGATATCCGCATCCATCATCCCTTCCATCTGCTTTCTTCCGTCGATCACCTCGACACGAATATCGGGATTTTCCATCTGGAACCGTATGGCTCCCTGGCGGATCAGATACTTCTCCGACAGATCAAGACCGTATACGGTCAGCGTCGATGTCGGAACGGAAATGGTGTCCGGATCGTATACATAGTGTGCAAGAACGGGATTTTCGTCTTTCTCGTACCATACGAAAAAGTCGTTGTTCTTACCGACACACATCTTACTAATTCTAATCCCCGGAAGGCTTAAGGAATTCAGGCTCCCGTCCACAATAGTCTCCCACATCGTCCCGCCGAGCGCCATGTGGTGAATTCCCGCCGCGTTGCACAGGTAGATATCGTCCCCTTCTCCGGCTGCGAGGCTGCCCTCCGCGTCGGAGTCCCCCGTCTGGTAAGGAATCGTCTCCAGTTCCTTTCCTGTCTCCATGTCATAAGCCAGAAATCCCAGGTCACCCGCCGTTATGTACGTATCTCCCACCAGTGTGCTGCTGGTATTCAGCGTGCTGTTTCTGTTTTTCTGATACAGCTGGAGGGACACCCCGTCTTCCGGCTTCCAGACCACGGTCTTTCCATCCATCAGGGAAAAGAGCACCGCCCCACTGTCAGCCGCAAGAAAATCGGAGATATTATAGATCCCATCCTTTTCAAACGCGGGATCTGCAAGCCGCTCCATCTTCTGACTGTCCCAGGCCATCTTTCCGATGTATCTCTCTTCCCCCTGTGTAAGGTAGTAATACGCCGCATCCTTCGTACCGTTCATCTTTAAAAGCATGCTGCCCTCGGGAATGCTGGCGGTGAGGGCTTCATCCATGTTCCATTCACCCGTAACTTCCATCCGGTAAATCCTGTTTTCCATCTCCTGGTTGTATGTGAGAACCAGGAGATCTCCTTCCGGAGAAAGCATCATGGCTTCCATCATCTCCGTCGATGGATCGAACGGAAATGCCAGTTCCTGCTCCACATACCGTCCTCTGGGGACGTCGGAGTTATCACCGGCTCCCCCATTATCAGCCGTCGGCGCATCCGCCCCGCCCGCCTCCGTACCACCCGGCTTCGGGCCGCATCCTGCCGCCATCACAGTTACCGCGGCCAGTATCAGGAGCCATGCGGCGGCTTTCCGTGCGGTCATTCCTTTTTTTCTGTCCATCCCTTTTTGTCCTTTCTGCCATTCCGGATTTGCCTTTAGAATAATCATACCAGAGAAATCTCTAAAAAAACTGGAAACAGCTGGTTTTTAGATTTTTTAGAGATTTCTCTGCTATAATAGAGGAAACAACTGATATAAATAAGAAAGAAAGCAGGGATCACAGACATGAGAATCTTACTGGTAGAAGATGATAAAATACTGTGCAGCACGGTAGCCATGCAGTTAGAGCAGGCGGGATATCAGGTCGATCAGTGTTACCGGGGCGACGACGCCCTCTACTACGCGACGGAGTATCCCTACGACGTGCTGATTCTGGACCGGATGCTCCCGAGCCTGGACGGTTTAAGCCTCTTACAGGCCATCCGGCAGAAATCCGTCATGACTCCTGTCATCATCACCACCGCGCTCGACGGTGTGGGCGACAGAATCGACGGGCTGGACGCAGGCGCGGACGACTACCTGGTCAAGCCCTTTGCAGTGGAGGAACTCCTGGCGCGGATCCGGGCAGTCACCCGCAGACCCGGACGAACCGCGGACACCGCGAATCTGACCTTCGGCAGCCTCAGCCTGGACGCGGTCAAGCATGAGCTCACCAGAGAAGGCGCCTCCTCCGAGACGGTTACCCTCTCCGGCCGGGAGTCATCGCTTCTGGAGTATCTGATGAGAAACGCCGGCCGTACGCTTCCGCGAAATGCCATCCTCTCCTACGTGTGGGGACCGGATTCCGAGGTGGAGGCAGGCAATCTGGACAACTACATCTATTTTTTACGCCGGCGTTTAAAGGCGATTCATGGAAATGCAAAAATCCAGACGGTCCATGGCGTCGGCTACCGGCTGGAGGAATTCCATGATTAAAGAGCTTCGCAAAAAACTGACCCTGTTGTACACCGTAACCACGGGAACCATTCTGACCCTGGTAGTCGCAGGACTCCTCTTCTACAACCTCCGTGTATCGGAAAAGGACGCGCTGCAGACCTTCCAGAATCAGATCGTAGCCGTCGCGTCCCGCATGCAGTACGGCTCCACCATTTCCGGAAGCTGGCTGGCCCAGACCGAGGCTTCAGAAAAGCTGATCATACATATTGAGGAGAACCGGGAACCATTTCTCTATTCCGGGTCCTGGGCTCCGGCCACGGACCGGCAGACGCTCATCGACCGGGCGCGGGAAGAGGCCCTGAAGGAGAAAGTCAATCCGGCGGTGCGCCCCGTCTCCTCCTCGGTCATTCAGAGCTCGGTCTTCACGGTAAAGGGGGATCAGGGAGACTCCTATTACGGCACAATCCTTGTCTTTCCCACCGCCAAAGGATATCAGAGCCTGACGCTTCTGGGGTACCGGACGCCGGGTATCTCTCTGATCAGGAGTCAGGGGCCGCGCTTCCTGCTGTTCGATATTCTGGGGATTGCAGCCCTCTTTTTCGTCAGCTGGTATTTCGTCGGAAAATCCCTGGAACCGGTGGAAATGAGCAGAAAACGCCAGAACGAATTCATCGCTGCGGCCTCCCATGAGCTTCGCTCTCCTTTGGCGGTCATCGAATCCAGCGTCACCGCCATCGACGCAGTGGCGGCAAGTCACTCTCCCTTACAGTCGGCGGAAGGTTCGGACAGTCCCTCTCCCTTGCAATCAGCGGAATGCTCAGAAAAACAGGCCCAGTATCTGAAAAACATACGGAGTGAATGCAGGCGCATGGCGGCGCTTGTGGGGGATATGCTGCTTCTCGCCTCCACAGACGCCGGCAGCTGGTCCATCAAACAGGAAACAGTGGATATGGATACACTTCTCATCGAAACCTACGAGCTCTTTGAACCGGTCTGCCAAAACAGCCAGGTCAGGCTTTTCCTGGAGCTGCCGGAAGAGACGCTTCCCCATATAACCGGCGACGCCTCCTGCTTAAAACAGCTGCTCACCATCCTTTTGGACAACGCCGTGTCCTATACACCGGCCAATAAAAAGATCACCATAAGCGCCGCGGTGAAAGGGAAAGAAATGACGATCTCCGTAGCAGATCAGGGGTGCGGGATTCCCGCCGATGTCAGGGCGCATATCTTCGACCGCTTTTACCGGGGCGACACCTCCAGGACGGACAAACGCCATTTCGGTCTCGGCCTCTCCATCGCCAAAGAGCTGACTACGCTCCACGGCGGCCGGATCTCGGTGGATGAAACGGAAGGCGGCGGCGCAGCCTTCCGGGTGATGCTGCCTGTCACGGCGGAAAATGAAGGGCAGAGACTGTAAATGCGCCCGCTCATTGATCAGGAAAATAAAAAAGGCAACAGGCCTGATTTTTTGCGGACCTGTTGTCTTTGCTTACAAATAAACCACATTTCTTATCCTATTGCCTGTTCAGCGCCTCCCGGTATTCACTGGGAGTCATCCCGGTAAACTGCTTAAATACCTTGCTGAAATACCTTGGATTCTCATATCCGGCCATCATGCTGATATCGGACACCTTCTTTTCCGGGTCGGCCAGCATCTCCTTCACCTTCTCCATGCGCACCTCTGTCATATACTCCACAAAATTCTTTCCGGTTTTTTCCTTAAACAGGCGGCTCAGATAATTGGGATGCAGATAGAACTGGTCGGCCAGCATATTGAGCGTGATTGTCTCATTGTAATGGCGCCGGATAAACAGCTGGACCTCCTTGATCACTCCGCCCCCCAGCTGCACCTCATCAGATTCATTCAGCTTCTGCACCAGCATGCCGGCATAGCCCATCATACAGTCAATGGTCATCCGGTAATTGTCGCAGAGCAGAATCTTCTCCAGCATCTTATTCAGCTGGCCGTGCAGATCTATGCCGTCCCCCTTCATGCCCTGCAGCAGTCCATTCAGCTCGATCAGACACCGGATACATACGGTCTGAAACTGCATCACGGTCATTTTCTGCGCGCAGATACTCTCCAGTGCGGATTCCAGCTGGGAAACCGCGCAGCCGCGCTCTTCGGGATTGGCCAGGACGCCAACCAGCTCCCGGAGTATCTCCTGAGTTTCCGGCAGGTCCTGGGAAAACAGGGTTTCTATATTTTTATACCAGATCATCCCCCGCTTCTCGCTGGCCCGATGGTAGCGCAGGGCCTTTCCGGACTCCTCATAGGCTTCTCTCAGCGCGCCGATGCCGTGCTTGAACTTGCTGATTCCGCAGGACCACTCCAGCCCCACCTGACAGGTCTGTTCCAGGATATCCACAAAGTGGTCGGCCTCCGCCTCATTTTTGCAGGGAATGATCGCAAACAGCTCATAGACATTGCAGTCCAGCAGGTACGCATCCGGCACAATGGCCATGATCTTCGCCCGGAGCAGCTTCTTTTTCTCGATGATCTCCTCCTCCGACAGTTCACGGCTTAAGAGCTCCATGGACAGTCCATGCCACCATTCCAGGACGGGCAGCTGGTATTTCTCCTGCTCCAGTCTGGAATAGCCCTTTACGGCGGAAAGGAGCAGGCCCTCAATCCGGTTGTTCCGCACCTCCTGAGCACGCCTTTCCTCCATAAAGTCTTTCCCCAGGCGCTCCAGCAGCTCTTCCACCTCTTTTAGGTTCACCGGTTTGTTTAAATAGTCCACCGCACCATACCGTATGGCCTCCCTCGCATAGGAGAATTCGCTGAAACCGCTGAGAATCACGGATTTGACGCCCGGATACGACTTCTGGATGATCTGGAGCATATCCAGCCCCGTCTTCCCCGGCATCCGGATATCCATAAATACCACATCCATGGCGGTTCTCTCCATCAGTGCCAGGGCTTCATCCACGCTGTAGGCAATCCCCTCCACCGAAAAACCGTACTCCTGCCATTTGACGAATTTTGCCAGTCCTCTGCATACAATTTCCTCATCATCTACAATTAAAACTTTGTATGCCATCTTCCTCTCCTTTGCTCTTTTCCATATTCTCCGAATGCTTCCGCACAGGCAGGGTGATCCTGATCTCGGTCCCCTCCCCTAAACGGCTGGTGATGCCTATGCCGCACGCATCCCCGTAAAACAGCCGGATCCGCTGATAGACATTGACGAGACCTATGTTCTCATCAGCCACATCCGTTCTTTCCATGTTGGCGGTCAGCTGGTCCACTTCCTCCCTGGACATGCCTTTCCCGTTGTCCCTTACGGTTATCTGCAGATCTGCACCTGTGATACACGCCCGGATCACGATCCGGTATCCGCTGCTGCCGTCGTCGAAGGCGTGCACGACGGCATTTTCCATGATGGGCTGCAGCATAAACTGGGGAATATAGATGGCTTCCTCATCCGCCTGCATATCGATCTCCAGCTGGATTTTCTCTCTGTGCCGGAAATTAATGACGTCCAGATACGTTCTGGCGTGCTCGATTCCCTCTTTCAGCGTGATCGTATTGCCGCCGGTGCGCATCCCCATGCGGCACAGCCTGCTGAATTTCTCAATCATCTGGGTCACGGCGCTTTCCCCCTCCGCCTCGTACATGGCCTCCCATCGGATAATATCCAGGGTGTTGTACAGGAAATGGGGGTTGATCTGCATGAGCAGCGCGTCCAGGCGGGCGTTGGCCCAGCTTATGGAGATCTTCTGCCGTTTGATTTCGGACAGATACACCTGGTCGATCAGCTGGTCCGTCTTGTCCGCCATCTCATTGAACCGGTCTCCCAGTATGGTGATCTCGTCGTGACCGGAGTTCTCATACCGCGCGTTCCATTTGCCGTCCCCGGTCTTTTTCATGACCCGGACTAACTGGCTGACCGGCTCCGAAATGCTGCAGGTCACGTAATAGGAGATGATAAAGCAGGCGACAACGATCAGAAGGAGCACCAGGATGCACAAGTTTCTGATTCGATACGTCCCCCTATAAAGGACCGCCAGCTCCGCGATATAGGCCACGAACACGCCGGTATTGGGAATCTGCTCATAGGCCAGTATCACCTTTTTTCCGTCGATCTTCTTTTCCCGGATGCCCTGTCCATCCTGCTTCATCTCCTGGAACAGCAGATCGTCCTTGGGAAATGCGGGAGCAGTGAGGCTGGGATTGAACCACATCAAAACGCCGTCCTCCCCGATTAAAAAGGTATTTCCGTCCTTATAGGCCTCATAGCCCTCCATGGCACCGGAAAATGCGTTCAGGTTGACATTCATTAACAGCACGCCTAAAAACTCCCGTTTTCCCGGCGCGTAGACGCCGATTCCCAGCGTGATGATATTTGGATAGCCGTAGATGCTCTGCTCATTCTGATAGAAGATGTTGGTCTGCTCCGCCATATCAAACCAGACGGGATACCCCTTCTTCTCCTGGGGAATGAGGTAGATATCCGTCTTATAAAACTCTTCAAGGTTGCGGATGCAGCCGCCTCTCCGGTATCCGTCGGGTTCCACCATGTAGTACTGTTCCCGGGGCGTCACAAACTGGACATTGACGATATACTTCTGGTTGTAGCGCATATTGTACAGCCTGCTCTCCACAAAGTAGCGGTTTTCCTCATACTTATTTTTGTCCGCCTCCGTTTTGAAGGGATACAGCTGCGCGTTCTCCTTGAGCGCACGGATCACCTTGCTGTCATCATAAAATGTCAGGGCGGACTCTTCGTATTCCTGCATGGTGTCCTGAATCTTTAATTCCACGTTCTGAACTAATAAGGAGCTGTACCGGTCGATGTTGGCTCTGATCTCGGCGGAATATTTGTAAAAGCTGAAGAAGGTCAGGAATATGGCAGCCGTCATAATCAACAGCATAAAGGAGAGATTCAGGCGGCGAAAAATACTGACCCGGCGCAGTACGGCCTTAATGCTGTGATCCCATCTTTGTTTCATTTCTTTCAGTTTCTGCATCATGGCCATACATCTCCCCGTCCCTTTCCTGTTACAGTTTTTGCATCGTAAGTGACTATTATATCATAAGAATGCCAAAAGGCCAAAAAGTGCAGGCTGTTATCCTCGCACTTTTTGGCTGTTCTATGGATCTGTACTGTCGGTCTGTTCTGTCTGTTATCTCTTATTTGCCTCATTGAAAGCCTGCAATGCCTCGCTGGCACAGAGATCCTGCGCTGCGCTGAATTCTTTTTCCGGATCGGCATTCGGATCTACTAAAATTTTCTGTACCGCACGGTCAACGTAGGAACCGAAATCAGATTTTCCGTAGAATTCAAGACGGCCTACGGATTTGGCGGCTTCCAAAACCTGATTGTACTCTTCCGGGAACTCGTAGAAATCCGTTACGCTGATGTCATCTCTTGGAATGATAACCGGATTTAACGCGCCCTTGGTAGCCAGGTTCTCAAAGAAGGAAGACAGATACGCCCTGCTCGTATAGAAACTGATATATTCCCAGGCGGCGTCCTTCTTCGCCTGATCGGTCTTGGCATTGATGGCATAGCAGGTTCCTGCGATCGCGGTGGTGCGTTCTCCGGATGGTCCTGCCGGAGGAAGGCTTAATCCGATGTCGTCGGGATCGATTCCCTTTTCAGCCGCTTCCGCTACCCAGTCACCGGCAAATGGCATCATGCCGATCTTTCCCAGTCCAAAGTTTGTTACAAGATCGCCGAACTTCAGGGTTAAGTCACTTTGAAGCACGCCCTCGCTGCGCAGCTTCTGATAGTATTTTGCAGCCTCGATAACGGCCGGATCGGTAAAGGTAAGCTCTGCCGTTCCATCTGCATTCTCTTTCGTCAGATCTCCGCCGGCCTGCCATACGTAATACTGGAAGAACCACTCGGTCCATTCAGCGGCCAGCGTCGCATATCCGGTAATCTGCTTATCTGGATTGTTGATCTTCTTCGCATCCTCGACTGCCTCATCCCAGGTTGCCGGCGGCTCTGCGATTCCCGCCTCTTTAAACAGCGCTTTGTTATATCCGAACAGCATGGGCGCTACCTGATACGGCAGACCGTAGTAGCTGCCGTCCTTTTTAAACATATCGATGTACTCGCTTGTGAAATTGCCCCATTCATCCCAGTTGTCCGTATACTTGTTCAAAGGCTCCAGGATTCCCGCCGCAATGTATGTATTCATCATAGTGAAGGAGGAATCTACCAGATCCGGTGCGTTGCCTGCGGCTACGGCCTGATAGAATTCGTTGCCGGGATCCCCCTCTTTTACTACTTTATTTAATGTGATCCATGGATGCTCCTCCAGGAACTGATCTTCCATCTGTACGTACCAGTCGTCCTTGTTGCGGCTGGTAAGCCAGATTGTAAGCTCCACGGGTTCTTTCTCAGCAGTATTCTGCGCTTTTGTCGTCTCCGGAGCTTCGGTTTTCCCCGTCTCGGCCGCCTGTGGGGCCGCCGTCGTAGCGTTGGTCTCCGCGGGCTTGCTCCCGCAGCCAGTCATCAAACCTGCTGCCATGGACATACTTAACGCGATTGCCAATGTTTTTTTCATGAATGATCCTCCTTCTTGCCTGTCACACCTCATCGCTGAAGTGATTATTTTTTAGATGAATTAATCATAACAGATGAACGGTTTCATGAAAAGAATAGAAAATTAACGGATACACAGAAATATGTCATTATTCTTAACCTGTTTCCGCCCGGAAGCAAAATACTTTAAGAATAGTGACCTCAATGTTTATTGAATCCATTATAAATAAAAACGGTTGCTTTTATAATAGAACCAGCGTAACAGTTCAGCATCTATATAGAAAGAAATCGGAGGTTTTTATGAAGAGACATCTATTTTCAGCAAGTTTCGGCAGCTACTCTTTCAGAAAAAAGATAACACCCTGGTGTATCCTGGCGCTGCCCATGATTTTTACGGTCTGGTTAAAATATTACCCGATCCTCAGCGCCTTTTATATTTCCCTGTTTCAATACGATCCTATCCAATCGCCGGGTACTTTTGTGGGCTTGTCCAACTATGTCAGCATGTTTAAGATGCCCTATTATTGGGAAGCGTGGAAAAATACGTTTATCTTCCTGCTGCTGCAGCTGGCCATGTGCTTTTTTATTCCCCTGATCCAGGCGCTCTTCCTCAATGAGCTGACAAAGCTTCAGAAAAGCCTGACCACCCTGTACATACTTCCGGCGCTGATTCCCACGTCAGTAAATGTCATTATCTGGAGATGGATCTGGCATCCGGATTACGGCGTCGCCAACCAGATTATAAAATTCTTCGGCGGCCAGCCCCAGACATGGTTAAGCGATCCCAATCTCGTAAAGTTCTGTATCATTTTCCCCGGAATCTTAGGGGGCGGGCTGACGGTGCTCCTGTATCTCTCGGCCATTCAGGGGATTTCCACCGATATTATGGAATCGGCTTCTCTCGATGGCTGTACCGGATTTGGGCGAATCATCCATATTATACTGCCGAATATCTCTTTTATGATCTTTATTCAGCTGATTATGAGCGTCATCACCACCATGCAGCTGCTGGACGCACCTTACATGTATGCTTCCGGAGGGCCGAGCGGCGCTTCCACCACACAGGGCATCTTCATCTATAATGCGTTTAACCAGGACTTGAACTACGGGCGCGGTTCGGCCGCATCGGTGATTCTTCTGCTCGTCATCGCGGCCCTGACCATCATGCAGATGCATTTTGAAAAATCAGAGAAGGAATAGGAGGAGCCAGCCAGAATGAAAAAGAACACAACGACGAAAAAGACGAAAATCAAATACGGGGCCGCCGAGCGCAGGCTGAAAATCTGCGCCGTCGCGGTATCCCTCCTCTTTGCCGCTTTGATGCTTTATCCGCTGATTTTCGCGGTATCCAGCGCCATGAAGGACAATGCAAAGATCTATGAAGTTCCTCCGAAGCTGCTTCCGGAGAAGGCCAACAGCCTCGCCCTCGTCATCGATTACTCCGGCATGGAGTTTGCAGACGAAGAACAGATGAAGGACACCATGATGCAGGACAATGTTCTGGCAATGTTCGGCATCAACTACAAGCTTTCCGATGATTCCATCATGGAGATCTCCGTATATGGGGTCAGAGACGGCAAGACGCTGTTTTACTCCAGGGCGCATCAGATGAAGCTGCAGCTGGAAAAGGACTATGGCATCTACGCCCATTCCGCGGTGAAAAAGGAAGTTCTGACCCATGGAGACCGCTATACCAGGGCCTGCGATTCCTTCGGCTATGAATTTGACGTAAACGGCTTATCCCGGACAGCGCCAGCCGGCTCCGGTATGGCCCATGCATTTCAGACAAAAGTCACGGAAGTCCTGGCTGAGAAGTACCCCTTAAGCGGCAGTCTCACCACCGTGGGAAATAAAACGAATCATCTGCTTAATCTGGAAAGTTTTAAATATTACTTACAAATGCCCGCATACATCTACCCGAAGAATGAGGTCATCGCCAGGTTTGGTTTCCTGACCTTTGTCATGAACAGCATCCTTGTCATCGGCTTCGCAATGGTGTCCCAGGTTATTCTATGTTCGGTATCGGCCTTCGTCATCAGCCGTATGCTTTCCAGGAAGGCCGGAAACCTGGTACTCCTGTTCTTCATGGGCGGCATGATGATTCCCTTTGCCAGCATCATGCTTCCCCAGTTAATTATGTATCAGAAAATGGGGGCCTACAACAATTATGCCGCGCTTCTGCTGCCATTTTTGTATCCCTTCGGTTTCTACGTCTATCTATACAAGGGCTTCTTTGACCAGATTCCAGGCAGCTACTTCGAGGCGGCTTCCTTAGACGGCGCCAGCCCGTTTTACCTCTATAAGGCCATCTGCATGCCGCTGTCCAAGCCCATTATCTCCCTGATTGCCCTGCAGACCTTTATCGGCAACTGGAATGACTTCTTCTGGGCCTGGCTGGTCACGGAGGATCAGAAGCTGTGGACGCTGAATGTGGCCCTGTATAATATATCCAACAATTCCGGGACGAAGCAGAATGCCCTGATGGGGCTGGCGGTGGTCACGATCACCCCTGTCATCCTGCTGTCGATTCTCTTCTCTAAGCAGTTAAAACAAAGTATTATGGCATCCGGTGTAAAAGGATAAACAATAACGACAATTTGAAAGGAACAAGGCATATGAATCAGACAGATATCTCTGTATTTGAACAATTGGAACAGGGACTGGCGGCTCTTCGGATTGAACTGCCGTCCGAAGGCCGCAGCGTCACGGTCACCGACTTTGGCGCGAGAGCGGACAGCGATTTCTGCAACACGGAGGCCTTTAACCAGGCGCTTACGTACTGCCGGAGGGAAAAGGCAGAGAAGCTGATTATTCCTAAAGGCGTTTACCGCTTTAAAGAGTGCAGTCAGAACGCGCATCTCATCCTTGACGACATGGAAAACTTCACGCTGGAGGGCCAGGGCAGTGAGCTGATCTTCGAATCACTGAGCTCCTACTTATCCATCTGCCGCTCCAGCCGCATTCTGGTTCGCGATCTGATCCTGGACTGGAACTGGGAGAAGGCCCCACTCTCCAGCGTGGGCGTCGTCTCTGAAGTGGCGGAGGACGGCAGTTATATCGAATGTGTCTTTCCGGCTTACGGGGAGATCGCAGAGGATATGGCATTTTCCATCGTCGGCCCCTTCGATCCATGCCGCTATACGCCTGGCTGTCCGGGCGGCATGGAATTCCGCCCCTATCAGAATGACCATGTGAAGAAAAGCGGCGATGAGAAGACCGATGCACAGATGCAGGAGCTGGTTCGTGAGCTGTCCAGTGTCTTCCTTCCCAGACAGGAAAAGACTGCCGCCAACAGGCTGCGTTTTTATACCTCAGACCCGGAATTCACGAGGAGGCATTTCCACGTTGGAAACTGCTTTAACTTCCGCCATTATGAGTATGACATCCTGACCATCCCCATCCAGGATACCCGGGACTGCACGCTGGACAACGTCGTGATCTACTCCTCGCCGGGAAGCGGCTTCGTAGGCAACGGAGATATCCACGGGCTCCATTTAAAGGGCTGCCGCGTCACGGTCCGTCCGGGCACCTCCCGCAGTGTATCGACGGCTACAGATTGCCTCCATGTCTGCAACTCGCAGGGAAGCTTCATCATTGAAGACTGCGATTTCGGCTATGCCGGAGACGACTGCATCAACATCCACGATAATTCCTCCATGGGAATCCAGCTTCTCGATTCCCATACCCTGCTGGCCAGGAGGGTCACAAAGGAATCGGTTCTGTTTGAGACCGGCTATCCGGTAGAGCTTCGGAATCCGGATCTGTCCCCCACCGGCTTTTCCTCCCTGCTCACCGCCGTGCAGTACTCGCCCGGGACGAAGACCTGCCGCCTTACCTTTGCAGACGCCCTTCCCGAGGGGCTTTCCACGGATACCGTCCTATGGAACAAACGCTTCTCCACGCAGAACTATATCATACGCGGCTGCCGCTTCACCAACAACAGGGCGCGGGGCGTCCTGCTTCAGGGATCGAACGGCATGCTGGTCAACAACGTCTTTGAAAATATTCAGGGCGCGGCCATCCAGATCGAAACCGGATGTGAATCCCGGTGGAGCGAGGGCCATGGCGTCAGAAACCTGATTATCCGCGGCAATGTCATCCGCCGCTGTGACTTAAACGCCTGGCAGATGGCCGTGCTTTATATGGGAGTCTATCTCCCGGGAGGCCGGACGGAGGAACCAGTCTTCCAGAATATACTGATCGAACAGAATTCCTTTATCGACTGTCCGAGACAGGCCATGTTCCTGTCCTCCTGCCGGAATGTCATCGTCCGCGGCAATACAGTCATCAATGCGCTGAAGCTGGATTTAGAAGCACCGTGCTACGGCTCCAGCACAATGGAAAAACCGATTTATGGAGAACACTATGAAGGCGTGATCCAGTTTGAGAAGGCGTCGGACTGGATCGAGGAGAATAACCATATCTTTTCCACACGGATATAAGGAAGCAGTCATGCTTCCTTATCCGTTTTCCTTGGCAAACTGGCTGTTATACAGCTTTGCATAAAGCCCATCCCGGGCCATCAGCTCCCTGTGGTTTCCCACCTCCCTGATATCTCCGCCCTCCATATACAGTATCATGTCCGCGTCCTTGATGGTGGAGAGTCTGTGGGCAATCACGAAGCTGGTGCGGCCCCTCATGAGAACCGCCATGGCCTCCTGAATCAGGACCTCTGTACGCGTATCGACGGAGCTGGTCGCCTCATCGAGAATCATGATCGGGCTGTCCGAGAGGATGGCCCTGGCAATGGTCAGAAGCTGCCGCTCTCCCTGGGCCAGATTCGTCGCCCCCTCCTGCAGCCTGAAATGATACCCGCCCGGCAAGGTGTGGATAAAGGAGTCTGCTCTGGCCGCCCTGGCCGCTTCCATCACCTCTTCATCTCCTGCCCCCAGTCTTCCGTAACGGATATTTTCCATGATGCTGCCGGTAAACAGCCACGTATCCTGAAGAACCAGGCCGAATACGGCCCGGAGGTCTTTCCGCGTCATCTCCCTGATATTTATGCCGCTCACGCGGATTTCACCGTCGTTCACATCATAGAAGCGCAGCAGCAGATTGATCAGGGTGGTTTTTCCTGCACCGGTGGGGCCGACGATAGCCACCTTGCTTCCTGGCTTCACTTCCAGGCTCACATCGTGCATCAGGGTGTGGTACGGCAAATACCCAAATTTTACATGGATGAATTCCACTGATCCATCCACAGGATCCGGGACCACAGGATGTTCCGGATCCGGACTCTCCTCCCTCTCATCGATGAACTCGAATACCCTGGCCGCTGCCGCCGCAGTGGACTGAAGGATGTTGGCGATCTGCACCGTCTGGTTGATGGGCTGTGAAAACTGTCTTAAATACTGGATAAAGGACTGAATCATACCGATGGTCATCCGGTTGTCAATGACGAAGGAGCCGCCCACGATCACGACGAACACGTAACCCAGATTTGCCATTCCCTGGGTAACCGGCATCATGGTGCTGGACATAAACTGGGACTTCCATCCGCTGTCGTACAGGGTTCTGTTGGTTTCTGAAAACTCGTCGATGGTCTCTTCCTCCGTACCGTAAGCGCTGACAATGGTATGGCCCGTATACATTTCCTCCACGTATCCATTCATCTCCCCCAGCGTCTCCTGCTGGGTCTTAAAGTACTTCTGCGAGGCCCCTGCTATTTTCATGGAAAACACGAGCGCGAGGGGGACGGTCACGATACCGATCAGCGTCAGCATGGGGCTGATATAGAGCATCATGGCCAGAATGAAGATGACGGAGGTCACCGCCGTTACGATCTGCTCCAGACTCTGCTGGAGGCTGTTGGAGATGGTATCCACATCGTTGGTGATGCGGCTGAGCACATCCCCGTAGGTGTTCGTATCAAAGTAGTTCAGGGGAAGCTTCTGAAACTTCCGGTCGATATCATTTCTCAAGTCACGGATCGTTTTCTGGGAGACCCGGACAAGGATAACCGTGCTGATATACTTGAAAAATGCATACAAAATATAAATGGAGGCCAACAGAATCAGTATGGTGATGAATCTGCGTATCTCGCTGTAAACCGGCTCCCCGCCTGTCACAAGCCCTGCCAGCGCATCCGTCGCCCGCCCCAGCACGAACGGCCCGAAGCTGTTGAAGAGGGAGGAGAGGATGATGCAGATTACGGAGATGGTCAGGCCTTTGCGATAAGGGCCCATAAACCGGAGCAGACGCCGGAAAATGGCACCGGAATCCGCTTTTTGATTGTGGGTACTAGACTTCATCTTTCTCGGCCTCCTCCTGGGTAAGCTGGGAATACACGATCTCCCGGTATACCTCACAGCTCTTCATCAGTTCCTCGTGCCTGCCCTGGCCAACACAGCGGCCATCTTCCAGCACCAGGATCCTGTCCGCATTTTTAATGGTGCTGACTCTCTGTGCCACCAGAATCACGGTGGCCTCCTTCGCTTCAGACAACAGGGCCTTTCTCAGCGCCGCGTCTGTCTTATAATCCAGCGCGGAGAAGCTGTCGTCAAAAATATAGATTTCCGGTTTTCTGGCAATCGCCCTTGCGATGGCGAGACGCTGACGCTGGCCTCCCGATACATTGGCTCCGCCCTGGGATATGGGCGCGTCAAAGCCGCCCTCCTTGGCAGTCACAAAATCATAGGACTGCGCAGTCATCACGGCGTGCTCCACATTTGCCTGGTTCGGCTCATCCTGACCATATCCCACATTTTCAGCAATGGTTCCCCGGAAGAGAAACGCCTTCTGGGGCACCAGTCCGATCTTTCCCCGGAGTGTTTCCAGGCTCATCTCCTTCACATTTACCCCGTCTACCAGAATCTCTCCCTCCTGTACGTCGTAAAACCGGGGAATTAAGTTGATCAGGGTGGATTTGCCGCTTCCCGTGGAGCCGATCACGGCCGTAACTTCCCCCGGAGAAGAATCAAAGGATATGTGCTCGAGCGCCGGCGCCTCCGCGTTGGGAAAGGTAAATGTCACATCCCGGAAGGAAACGTATCCCTTTATCCCTGTCTCAGTCACCGCTCCGTCACAGTCTGCCACGACAGGCACCGTGTCCAGCACTTCATTGATTCTTCCCGCGGATACGGCCGCCCTGGGATACATGACAAATATCATGGACAGCATCATCACCGACATCATAATCTGCATTACGTACTGGATGACGGCAATGATATCGCCGATAGGGATCGCCGTATGAATATTTATGATCTGGTAGCCGCCGAAGGCAATTAAGGCAACCATGGTTGCATACAGAATCAGGCTCAGCCCGGGAATCATGATCCCCATGACGCTGTTCATGCGGACGGTATTGACCATGAATTCGTCATTGACCCGGTTAAACCGCTCTTCCTCAAACTGCTCTGTTCCAAAGGCTCTGGCCACACGGATTCCCGTCAGCTTCTCCCTGGTGACCAGATTGATCTCATCCAGCTTTTCCTGCATTTTCCGGGACAGCGGGGAGGCCAGCCGGGCAATGATCAGGACAAATGCGATCATGACCGGAAGGGACACGATCAGGATCATCGACATGGTAACGCTCTTGGCCAGGGCCAGCACCACTCCGCCGATACACATAATAGGCGCCATCAGACAGACCTTCAGAAGCATATTCATAAAGGTCTGAACCTGGACGACATCATTATTCGTTCTGGTAATCAGGGATGAGGTGGAGAATCCGTCAAATTCCGTCTGGGAATAATACTGCACCTTTCGGAATATCCGGCTCCGCACATTTCTTCCAAATCCAACCGATGCCAGGGACGCAAAAAAGCCGGTTCCCACGCTGCACAGGACTCCCAGCAGTACAAACAGCAGCATGGTTCCCCCGATGGACACGATCCGGACTTTATCTCCCGCCGGGATTGCAGTGTTGATCACCTCGGAAAGATACATGGGCAGCGCGAGATTCGCGGCCACGGAACCAATCACGGTCAGGATCAGCAGCAAAAGCGCCCATTTAAACAAAAACAATTCCTTGTACATTTTTTTCATGCCAGACCTCCATTTTCTATCTGGTCACATTATGCGCGGTTTTATGGTGTTAAATACCTTTTTCGGGGGCAGGCAGAGGAGAAGAGATAAAAAAACGGCTTTTACAGCAAAAAAACACCGGTTAATCACAGACTAACCGGTGTTTCAAACTATATCTTACAAAGATCTCACAGAAGTCTTTTATGGATTCGTGCAGGCCCCTTTTTCATCAAAGGAGTAAACCTTTCCTCCAATCTCTTTGGAAGCCGTTTCCATATCCCCATTCTGATTCAGATAGTACCATTTTCCATCCAGCTTGATCCAGCCTGCGGCCATGGAACCGTCTGCATTTAAGTAATACCACTTGTCTCCGGTGAATAACCAGCCTGTGAGCATTGCTCCGTCCGGCTTTAAGTAGTACCAGATGCCGTTTACCTGCTGCCATCCGGTCACCATATAGCCGTCTCCGTTGAAGTAATACCACTGTCCGGCGATATCACACCACTCGGCCGCCGGGTAGCCGCCGCATTTGTCCCCATCGACCGCCGCTTCCTTTTCAGGCGTTGAAAGCCTGACGGTCACATGGCCGCCTTTGGAATTATAGGCAGCGCCGATCACGCGCATGAGACCGGCATCTATCTCCTCCGCAATGGCGTCATCTGCTTCAATCACGACCTCTATACCTTTCTTTTCCATGTAGGACTCTTCCAGGATGGAGAGATTTTCAGCAAAGGCTTTGTCGTTCTTCATTGCCTGACAGATCGTTTCCACGTCGTAATCCGTCGCTGCGTTAAATATCTGATCCGCTGTGTAGGAATCCGGATCAGCCGCCATATTGGCCACCAGCTCTTCCAGAGTCACGTCTTCCATATCCTCTGGCAGCCTTGCGCCGGCGCCCGCCTGATCCAGCCCGCTCCCCTGTCACTCATATCCGGTTTCCTTCATCCAGAGAGGAAGCAGGCGGCTGACCACCTCGAACAGCAGGCGGTCCTCCTCTCTCTGCAGGTCACAGCCCCACAAATTCTCCATCAGGCTGATCCGGTAACGGATGGTGTTGACGTGGGCGTACATGGCATCCGCCGTCTTCTGGAAGTTAAAATGGTTCTGCACAAAGCAGCACATGGTATCCGACAGCGCATCCCGCTTCTCTTTCGGGTATTCCATCAGCTTGTCCGTCATCTGTTCCAGAATCCGGTTTACCGGACTTCCCGGCTTTGGATACTCCAGTATCCGGAAAATTCCCAGCTCACTGTGAAAGAACACACGCCTGTCCGTATCGGTCAGATTCCCCACTTCTGCGGCGTGACGCGCTTCACCGAGGGCCTGGTCCATCTCAGATGCACGGTACCTGCCGCTGATCCCCATTATCATATCGTCATCGCCAATCCCGATTATCCCTTCCAGCTGCTCCGTCACCTTCATAACATTGTCTGTGGAGACAAACAGCAGCAGATGGGTCTCATCCAGAAAACAGTAGCGCAGGCTCTTCCGAAAGCTGCGGTGAAGCCGGTATCCCAGATACCCCTGCTGCTTTAAAATGCCCTTGTCTCCCCGTTCCAGCAGCACGATTCCGTATCCGTCCTCCGGAAATACCCCGTCCGGAACTGCCAACGGCCGTATTCCTTCATAGGACTGCCTCATAATTGCGCTGATGCCCTCGGACGCCGCCGGCAGATCTCGCGTATACCACGACAGAAGGCAGGCGTAGTCGAGCAGCACATGGTCCTCCTCTGTAAACTCCTCCTCTCCCCGGATCTGAAGCAGATGGCGCACCTCTCCGCCCAGAGTCATGGAGCTGTGTATAAAATGAAAACTGCTTCCCCCCTCCCAACTGAATTCCTGAATCCCCGGAAAGGCCGCCTTCACCGGCCCGCGCTTCCACCACTCCGGATAGAAAAACGCTTCGCTCAGCTCAGGCGTGTCCGGATAGACCTCATAATCCTGACGAACGCTGTAGACCCACTGGCCGCCGCAGCGCTCATTCAGCGCCTTCAGAAGCTCCAATATGTCCCCATCACACGCCAGGTTACGCAGTCTGTACTGAAAACAGGTAATCGACTCCATTTCCATAAGCAGTCCCCCTTCCGCTGTCACAGATATCCCATCGCGCTCCATTGCGCAATCATATATCCTAAGCATAGCGCTCCAGGGACAAAGAGTCAACTGCCGCTTCCCGTAATCACTTCCTGTTTCATCAGATGCGCACTGCCGTCTTATACGCTGTATGGAAGGCGTCCAGAATCTTGCCCGCCTTCACACAGTCCCCGATTTCATAGACCTCCAGATCCGGTTCTCCCGCAAGTGTATCGTAGAACGCATGGCGTGGTTTCAATCCTACCGCGATCACCACGCTGTCCGCCGGAAGCTCTGTTCTGCGGCCGGTCCGGTCATTCACTCCGCGCACGCCCTGATCTGTGACCTCCGTCACCCGCAGTCCCGGAATGACCGCGATCCGGTTTCTTCCGATCTTTTCATAATAGGCGATAATATCGGTCACGGCGCAGTCGGCCATGATCGCGTCTTTCATCTCCACAATGGTCACTTCGTGGCCCTTTTCAGCCAGATCGATGGCAGTCTCCGTGCCGATCATTCCTCCGCCCACGACCACGACCTTTCTGCCGATCTCAGGATGGCTGTCCAGGATGGTGAGGGCATTGATCACATTTTCCCCATCGATTCCCGGAACCGGCGGGATCACGGGTTCGGCTCCGACCGCCGAGATCACGGCATCGTAACCTCCGGCCTTCACCATCTCCGGCGTCAGTTCTTCATGTATAACCGGAATCTCCAGCTTCTCGATCTGATGAATCTGATAATCAATCAGATGCCGGATATCTTCCTTAAATTCCGGCGCGGACGCCTCATGGAGATAACCTCCCAGCTTTCTCTTCTCATAGATGGTCACGTCATGGCCTTTCAGCTTTAAGACGCGTGCCGCCTCCATTCCCGCGGGGCCGCCTCCGGCAATGACGACTCTCTTCTTCGTCTCCGCAGGTTTTATGGCAAGGTCTTCTTCGAAGCCCAGCACCGGGTTTACCGCGCACATGACGGTGCGGCCCAGGAAGGAGCTTCTCTGCAGACAGCCCTCGTTACAGCGGATACACGGCCGGATATCCTCCGGACGGTCTTCCATCGCCTTCTTCACCCACTCGTTGTCCGCCCACATCGGACGTCCCAGCGTAATGAAGTCGGCCTTTCCCTGCTCCAGAATATCTTCCGCGTACTGGGGAAGTGTGATGGAACCGGAAGCCATGACGGGAACGTGCACCTCTTTCTTCACGGCCTCGGCCGCCCATACATTGTAACAGACAGGCATGGCCATCGGGCTTACCTGATGGATCATGGTATGGTGATCTCCGCCCGAGATATGGAAGGCGTCGATTCCCAGCCTCTCCAGTTCTTTTGCATAGTAAATGGTATCTTCGATGGTCATCCCATCCGGCTCATAATCCGTACCGGACAGACGGACCGTCAGCGGGAAATCAGGCCCCACCTTCTTACGGCAGTTTTCCACGATCTGTCTCAGGAAACGGAACCGGTTTTCTCTTGATCCGCCGTACCAGTCGCCTCTTTTATTTGTAAAAGGAGAAAGGAAATTCGTGATTAAATAGCCGTGAGCCGCGTGGATTTCCACCAGGTCAAAGCCTGCATCCACGGCGCGCTTCGCTGCGTCTCCAAATGCCTCGATCAAAACCTGAATTTCATCGATGGTCAATTCTTCCGGGATCGTATGGAACTGGTCATAGAGCATGGGCCACGGAATTGGGGAAGCTGATTTCATTGGCGGTCCCAGGAACCGCTGGCGGCCGCAGTGTTCAATCTGGATTCCCGCCTTCGCACCATGGTTCTTGATGCTGTCCGCCAGCCATCCCAGACCGGCGATGTGCTCATGGCTGCTGATTCCGACCTGACAGTGGCAGGATTTGCTGGCAATATCGTCAATATAGGCGTACTCTACAATTACCAGACCGGCGCCGCCGTCGGCCAGATGGGTGTAGTGATCCACGAGTCTCTGGGTCACCGTACCATCCTTGTTGCTGAGTCCCGTCGTCTGAGGCGCCTTTACCAGACGGTTCTTCACTCTCAGGGTTCCGATCTGCCCCGGTTCAAACAGCTTTGGAAACATTTTCTTCATTGTAATTCACTCCTTTTCTTTCTTTTTTATTGCTTCTAACATCTTTTCCTCTGTTATGGGAATCTCATGGAAACGGATTCCCGTCGCATGGTAAACCGCGTTGGCGATAGCCGCCGCGGTCGGCACCAGGCCGCATTCTCCGACGCCCTTCGCTCCGAAGGGACCGCTTGGCTCGTTGGTCTCCACGAGAATCACGTCGATATACGGCGTCTCCAGCATGGTCGGAAGGTAATACTTGTGGAAGCTGTCCTGGGCCTGCCTGCCCTTCTTGTCATAGACAATCTGCTCGCTTAAGGCGTAGCCGATTCCCTGCAGCACCGAACCGTGAATCTGCCCTTCCACGATGTCCGGATTGATGGCCCGGCCCACATCGTGAGCCGCCGCCAGATGAAGGACCTCGATCTGCCCGGTCTCCATATCCACCTCCACCTCAGCAAAATGAGCGTGCCACGGAGGCGCGTTAAACGGCACGGTCTGGCCGATCCCGATAATCTGCCGGTTAGCTCTGTGAATCTGATGGGCCGCTTCCCCAATGGTCATACGGGGTTCCCCATCCGCAAGAATCATCCCGTTTTCCAGAGTCAGTGTTTCCGGCTCTGCCTTCAGCTGTTCTGCGGCAAATTCCAGAATCTTCTGCTTCGCATCCCGTCCTGCCGCCTCCACCGCGGTTCCCGCCGAATAGAGCGTTCTGCTGGCGTGGCTTCCGATGTCGTAAGGGGTACTGGCCGTATCGCCGAAGACGATGCTCACCTGATCCATGGGTATCCCCAGCGAGGATGCCGCTACCTGCGACAGCGTGGTGGCGATTCCCTGCCCCATATCGGGAACGCCCACCGCTAAATTGGCGGAGCCGTCCTCCATCACCGCCAGATAAGCGTTGTCAAATTCCACGGCAAAGGGCCAGGAGTTGCTTACATGGGTTCCTGCCGCCATTCCGATTCCCCGCGCTTTCCCGTGTCCCGGATTCTTTAAAAGGCTGTCCCGGTCCGCCCATCCGATCTTCTGCGCTCCCTTTTCCATACACTCCGCAAGGCCGCAGGTGGCACAGGGATACGGCGGAAGCCATGGCGCGTAAGGAGTCATGACATTTTTAAGCCGAAGCTCCACCGGGTCCATGCCCAGCCGTTCGGCCATCATATCGACCGTAGACTCCACAGCAAAGTTTCCCTGTGGGTTGCCAAAGCCTCTCATGGCGCCCGCGGTGGTAGTGTTTGTATAGACGCAGAGACCGTCATAAAATACGTTTGGGATCTGATAAATACTTATGTTGGTCACGCCCAGAACCGCTGTCACATCGGGGCCCGCGTTGGCGTAAGCCCCGGTATTTAAAACGGCATTTAAGTACAGGGCCTGGAAGCTTCCATCCTGCTTCGCTCCCAGCTTCACCGTTACGTAGCCGGAATGTCTGGTGGTCGAAGCGATAAAATCCTCTTTTCTGTCATAGACAAAACGCACCGGCTTCCCCGCAAGCATCGCCAGCGCCGCGGCGATGGGTTCCGCCTTGCCGCTCATGCCCACATGGGAGCCGAACGCGCCTCCAATATACGGCGGATTCAGCACGCGGACCCGGCTGGCCGGCATTCCGAACAGCTTTGCCAGCAGATTCTTTAACGGATGGGGGCTCTGGGTCGTGGACCACACCGTCAGATGCCCTGACGCGGAGTAATCGGCTACCGCGGCCTGGGTCTCCAGCTGACAGTGCTTCGCCACAGGAAGTTTAAACTGTTCCTCCAGTATGATGTCACTCTCTGCAAAGCCCTTCTCTAAATCTCCCATGGGAAGCTTTGCCATGCCTGCAATATTATTTCCGATAAAACAGGGATGTACGGCCGGCGCCTCCGTTTTCATGGCCTCCAGCGGATCGAAGACCGCAGGCAGCTCCTCGTATTCCACCCGGATCAGCTCCAGGGCCCGTTTTGCCGTCTCCTCCGTGTCCGCTGCGACGGCAGCCACCTCGTCTCCCACATAGCGCAGCTCCCGGTTAAATATCTGTTCATCTTCTACCGGAACTGCGGGCGGGTTCGCCTCGCTGCAGGAACTGTTAAAACAACATTCTGTCGTATTTTTATATGTAGCCACGGCGCGCACGCCAGGCAGTTTTTCCGCCTCCGCCGTATCGATGGACAGGATTCTGGCATGTGGGAACGGGCTTCGGAGCACCTTTGCATACAGCATCCCGGGAAGTTTTAAATCCGTGGTAAAGGCAGCCACTCCGGTCGCCTTCTCCAGGGCGTCAATTCTTGGCAATGGTTTCCCTATTTCACCTTCCATCTTCATCCGTCTCACCTCCTTCTGTCAGGGACAGTGCACGGGCCGCCAGTTCCACGGCCTGTTCTATTTTCACGTACCCGGTACAGCGGCACAGGTTACCCGCCAGAGCTGTCCGGATCTCCTCTCTCGTCGGATGGGGCTTCTCATCGAGCAGTGCCTTGGCCGACAATATCATCCCCGGCGTGCAGAAGCCGCACTGAATGGCTCCCGCATCGATAAATGCCTGCTGGATGGGGTGTGGTTTTCCTGCCGTCTTCAACCCTTCTATCGTAACAACGCGGCGGCCTTCCACACGCGCTGCCGGCACCATACAGGAATTGACCGCTTTTCCGTCCAATATCACGGTGCACGCCCCGCATTCGCCCTGCCCGCATCCTTTCTTCGTTCCGGTGAGTCCCAGCCGGTCCCGCAGCACATCCGCCAGCAAATCAGGCGGCTCGATCTCCACACGGACCGGAACTTCGTTTAATATAAAGGACAGCTTCATCACTGCTCCACCTCCTTTTCCCTGCCTTCGGCATCGCTGAGCGCCTCCGATAAGGCCCGTTCCACCATCACCGGGAGTACCTCCTCCCTGTAGCGCTTCGAACCGCGGATCAGGCTGTCCCTGGGATTCGCATTCTTTAGCGCAAGCCTTCCTGCCTCTGAAAATACTTCCTTTTCCGCCGCTTTTCCAATTAAAAAGCGTTCCGCCTCTATCGCCCGCACCGGCCCCACGCCGACCGGGGCCATGGCTATGCGGCACCGTTCTACCATGCCGTCCCTGATTCCGAGAAATGCCGCCACACAGACCATGGGAAGCGCCAGAGCCTTCCTCTGTTCCAGTCTGGCGTAGCCGCTTCCCTCACCGGGCCCAGCTGCCGGAATGAGAATCCTTGTGACGAGACTCTTCGTGCTGTCAACCGTGCTCTTTCCAAATCCGGCATAAAGGCGGTCCATGGACAGCAGTTCGGCTCCGTCCTCATACATTACCTCCACCGATGCCCCCAGCGCCGCCAGAGCCACCGCGCTGTCCGCCGCCGGCTGGCCGTTCACGATATTGCCGCCGATGGTACTGCAGTTTCGGATCTGATTGGAGCCGACCGAATGAGACGCCTTTGCCAGCGCATGCGCGTACCGTCTGATCAGGGGACTCTCTACCGCCTGATTATGGGTAACTGCCGCGCCGACCTCCAGAGCCCCTCCACACAGCTTCATCTCAGCCAGTCCTGGAATTCCCGTGATATCCACGAGGCACTCCGCCTGATACTTTCCGCTCTGTAAGTCCAGCACCAGATCGGTTCCGCCCGCTATGATCCTTCCGCGCCCCTCATATCCGGCCAGCAGGTTCAGCGCCTCTTTGGCATCCTTTGCCATAACGTAATTCTGTACCATAAGGAAATCAATCCTCCCTTCGTATTACCGTTTTCCGTTCCATTTGCATAGTTTTATTATAACAGCTTCCAATAGATGCCATCTCCAAAAAACAGCCGGGCATTTTTGTAGTTCCTATGGGAATCGTAACAGAATTTTCATAAATCCTTAAAGTCTTTTTTCCGCTTCGATGGTAGAATCATCCATTATAAGGAGGAGAGTCTATGAGAAAGAAAGCAGTATGGACCGCATCTGTCCTGGGAGCCGCGGCACTACTGGCGGCATTCTGTCTGTTGGTGCCGCGCCGCTATCCGGTTCCCGCGGATACGACCATCGGAACCCGCAGCATCCGGTACGAAGACCGGCCCAAAACCGCCGCCGAGATCACCGTGGCCCGTTACTTCCTTAACCAGATAACGGGAGATTTTAAAGAAATGAAGAAACTTCTTCCCAATACGGAACTTGACAGGATCACGCTGGAGAATGAGAAGGAAGCGTTCTTAAAGGGCGAATCCATGGAAACCTATATTATACGCTCCATTACAACCCTGGACCGTGAGCAGTACGCCGGAGACAACGAAGCATTTTCCTATCCCAACGCCGAAACACGGGCGCGGCAGGAGAACCTGAAGGATTATGCAGTCATTCATGTGGAATTCTATCAGAAATGGAATGATAAGGCAGAGTCGCATGCACCGCAGTGGAACTCCGGAGAATGCGGCAGGAATTTCCTGGTGGGCAAAAAAGCCCTGGATAAGAATTATAAAATATATGATTTTGGAATGATGATGTAAGGAGGAAAGATTATGGAGATCACTTTGACAAAGGCCAGACTTTCAAACTGTGAGGAGCTCTACAGCCTGCAGACCGTTTCCTTCCGTCCGCTTCTGGAGAAATACCAGGATTACGATTCCAATCCCGGCGCGGAGACGAAGGACCGTACACTTCAGCGGCTGAAGGATCCTTTTTCCGATTACTATTTTATCAGTTTAGACGGTAAGCATATCGGTGCCATCCGCATCTGCCATTTTGAAACATTATGTAAACTCAAGCAGCTGTTTATCCTTCCTGAGTTCCAGGGACACGGGTATGCACAGCAGGCCATCGAACTGGTCGAAGCCCTGTATCCGGAGATTCCGAGATGGGAACTCGACACAATCAGCCAGGAGGCGAAGCTCTGCCATTTGTATGAGAAGATGGGGTATACGAAGACTGGTAAGGTGGAAAAGATTAAGGATGGGATGGATCTTGTCTATTATGCCAAATATGCATAGATAGGGAGGCAGGAAGCGGAGGCGGACACGGGATATGAAGTCTCCCTGCGCGGGCCCGCCCCCAAAGACGAGAAAGAACCACTGATTTTCTATTGCGTTGAGTCCGCCGTCTCCCTTCCATCCGGCACTGCCCATGGCTGAAGCACTGACAGAAGCTCTTTATCATAGTCCAGACCAATGCTGTAGCTGTACTCCTGGCTTGGGAGAGTTCCCTGGGGATAGGATATCTCCAGGTGATCCGGGAAAAGGAGGATATACTCTGGCCGCAGAGCTGCCTCCATCTCTTTGCGCAGCGCCGGACTCACGGTGCCTGGGGCATCTAAAAGCCATTGCCGGGCCGCGTCCTCCGGCAGGCTGAATAAGTCCCAGTTGCTGTATACGGCCCCTGTCTCCCGGTTAAACACGGCCCCGAGCCGAAGTTCTTTAGCCTCCTGGCCGTTTACCGGGAGCGTGACCGTTGTGATAAAACTTACGGCTGTCTCATTGGACGCGGAGGGCGTAATCTCCTGACGCACATGGCGTTCCTGGTACACAGTCCCGTTCTCCCGGCAGGACAGGTAATCCCCGTAGGCCTTCTGAAGCTCTGCCTCCGTGTCGTAGAGCAGTCCCTGTTTCTCGTAGTAACCGTCTATGCCCTTCCGCGCAGATTCACTTAAATCATTGTAGCTTACCGTTCCGGCCACATAGCAGTTGGCAGGCCCAACGGTCTTATAGATGGTCAAAAGTCTGGTTCCATCCGGCAGTCTGTAGCTGTCGAAGGTATTGTGTTCGTCCTGCCACAGGTCCGCGCGCTCATCTCCGGGAAGGGAGGCGGCGTTTTCCTGGATCAGATGCAGTGTCTCTTCCTCCTGAACGGGAGTTTTCGAACAGCCCGCCAGGAATACAAGGGACAGGATCAGTACTGATGTATAAATTTGCCTCACTTTCATGGGTCATCCTCCTTTATAATTTCTGGTCGTCTGGAGTACTGAAGCGTGTCTGTAAGCAGCTTTTCCGCCACGCTCTAACACTATGTTATACTCAAAACGGGAAAATGTCCACTGTTGTTACTGCAGGGAGGCCGTTCAGGTTACTGTTCAGCTCGTTTCCGGATCCATTATACCAGCGGCCGGATCTCGTAGTCCTCCATATTCACTTCTTTAAATTTCGATCTCTGGAACCGGTCCTTCAGGCCGTATGGTACGGTGCAGTCGAAGATGGTTTTACAGCTGATTCCCCGGTCCTTAAGCATTGGATTGTATTCCGGCCCCTCGGTCGGGTCCAGCGGATGGCAGCGGACTCCCGGAATCGTGATAGTATCCACGTCTCCCTGATAACGGGTGTTGAGCGCCCACAGCACATCGTCTGAATCGAAGATATCCACATCATCATCCACCACAATCACATGCTTCAGCTCGGGAAATGCGGTGAGGGCAATGAGCGCCGCCTGACGCTGCCTTCCCTCGTCGCTGGGAACCCGTTTGGCGAACTGTATGACCGCCATGTACTTACCGCCGCCGGAGCGGTGGGCATAAACATTTTTCACGCGCCCGGCAAGCGCCTTCTCTTCCATGGTCAGGATGCTGGCCTCCGTCGGGATTCCCGCCATACTCACGTGTTCCTCGCTGGGTCCGATGCACGTCTGGATGATCGGATTTTTCCGATGGGTAACCGCTTTGATCTTTATTACCGGAAGCTCTCCCGACACGTGGCCGGTATATCCCGGGAACTCCGGCATGGCCTTTCCCGTGTTGGTGTTAATGTCTTCCCGCATCCGTTTTCCGGCCACCAGCTCGCCCTCGATGACAAACTCCGCGTTGGCAATGGCGTACTCGTCAATGGTCCGGCATTTTGCCATGCGGACCGGCTTTTTGCGGAGCGCGCCTGCGATAGACAGCTCATTGAACCCCAAAGGCGTTGTGGGCGGTTCGAAGCAGGAAGCAATCTCAATGGCCGGATCCACGCCGATGCTGATGCTGATCGGCAGATTCACGCCTTCCCGTTCCGCCTTTTCCCGAAATGCGTCCAGGTGGCGCACCCCGGGGGTGAAAAACATGGTCATCTCGTCCGCCGACTGCAGGCAGAGACGGTGAATGGTCACATCCCCTTCCCCCGTAACCGGATCTGAGGCGTAGCACATTCCCATGGTGATATAAGGTCCGGCATCCTCCTCCGTATTCTGAGGGGCCGGGAGAAGCTTCCGAATATCGAAGCCCTCCTCCGATGCATAATGGATTTCCTCCTGGCACGGCACGTCTCCGCCTGCCGTAAACTCCGGCATAATGGGATTCGCGGCCGCGTCCTTTAAGAGAAAGCCCAGCTTATCCGGAGGACAGTCCAGAAGACAGCCCACCCGTTTTCTGGAAGCCAGAAGGCCGATCAGCACCTGTTTGTCCGGGAAGCCTTTGATATTACGGAAGAGGAGCGCAGGTCCCTCTTTAGTCGGACGCTTTACCGTCCCCCCCGCCCCGACATAACGGTAAATCCCCGCGACTTCCGCGTAGGAATCCACCTCTGTATCTGTACAGGCAATCTGATTCTCATACTTTTTCAGTTCCTCCAACGCACTCCGTAAATCTTCAATCATTCTGATTTCCTCCTTTTTCTTCCTTCTGCTCTTGCTGATACTCTCTCAAACCGGCGGCGATCCGGTGAGCGCCTTCTTCGCACAGCGCTACGACGCCGGTGATCTGTTCCTTCGTGATTCCTTCCACATGGATGCCGGCCAGCACGGCCAGTCCCCCGGAAACCACCGATTCCAGTTCCCGGTAAATCAGCTCCGTCACCACGCCTTCCCTGTGGCCCTCTCTGGCATTTGACAGGCATCCGCCTCTGTCCCCGAAGGCAATGGCTCCGATATGGCCCGTATCACCGCCCGCTGCCAGCACCAGACAGTCGGTTCCCATCCGAAGCACCTTAAACTGCACGGAGACGCCGTGGCCTGTCATGGTAAAATCCATCAGTTCCTCAAACACGGTCCTGCACCTTCTCTCCCCATCGTTTCGCGCCTTCACAGGGAATCCGGAACTGGTCCAGAATCTTCATGATCTGGTGATTTACAATGTCCTCCACGGTCTCCGGATGGTTATAAAATGCCGGCATGGGCGGCGCTATGACAGCTCCCATCTGTGAAAGCTCATACATGTGTTTTAAATGAATGGTATTAAGCGGCGTCTCACGGGGACAGATCACCAGCCTCCGCCGTTCCTTTAAGGCGACGTCACAGACGCGGGTGATTAAGTTGTCCGCGTATCCATTAGCGATTCCCGACAGCGTCTTCATGCTGCACGGCAGGATAATCACGCCCTCCGCCGGATAGGAGCCGCTGGAGATGCAGGCCCCCAAGTCGCGGTTATCATAGCTGTGGTCCGCCAGGGAAAGGACGTCTTCTATTGCATATCCTGTTTCAATCTCCAGATTTACCCGGGCGTAATCGCTGAATATCACATGGGTCGTCACTGACTCTGTCTTTTTTAATGCCTCCAGCAGCTTTACCGCGTATATGGTTCCGCTGGCTCCTGTTACTCCGATAATCAGATCCATGAGAGTTCCTCCTTTTGCTTCTGCTTTTGCTGTTTTGCTGTCTCTATTGCTGTTTAGAGGCACGTTGGCCTGTTACAGTTCACAGCCCTGTCGGTCTCCGCTTCCCGGTCTGTCCCGGCTGGCTTATGCGTGGTTTCCAGTTCAAGTTTCGGGGATAAGCACTTCTAA
>ERZ1106969.123-NODE-123-length-89269-cov-10.010705_pt1 | contig 89269 bp, 82 predicted proteins | sample MGYA00403685_ERZ1106969 | MGnify/ENA primary metagenome ERZ1106969 (study PRJEB35170, sample SAMEA104062416) | human gut metagenome | biome: human gut; feature: human-associated habitat; material: faeces | place: Denmark | collected 2012-05-18 ...
ATCCCACAAATTGTGACGCACATCTTGCAGAAAGCCTTTTTCAGACACGCTCTAGAATGCAGTAAATAAATATTTTCAGAGAGACTGGGTAAATATATGGAAAATGTGATTCGGAAATTGTATGGTATGTATATGGATAATGACAATAGAGAAAAAAATGAAATGTCAGTAATGCATGATGATTTATGTAAAGAGAAAAAAGAGAAGGCATACCAGTGCTATCAGAAATTGAGAGTTCAACTGACAGATGAGCTTGCTGAAGAACTGGATGAACTGATGAATAAACATATGGAAATATATCCACAGGAGCTGGAAGAAAGTTTTGCCATGGGATTTAAAACAGGGGCAAGGCTGATGTGCGAGATTTTCAGTGAAGAAACAGAATGATTGTAAAGCAGATATGGCAATTCTCCAGATAAAGTATGATTTTAGAGGATTGCCATAGGTTTGATAAGTGGGTCTGACATATAATTTTTGATAACATGATCAGGATAATTTATGGTTGTTGAACGTTATCAGAAATTGTGAGGTTGTCAGACGTAATTTCATTCAGGAGATATTCTATAGTATGCATATGTTCGTTCATAACTTTTTCTGCAAGAGGTGCATCATTATTGGTTATTGCCTGAACAAGCCGAGTGTGCTGGGAATCAATCTCCGGTGCATCGTTATTTTTCTGCATAAGATAGGAACGTATTCCAACGATCATATTTTCGGTAATCTGTGCAGAGGCATTTAAGACACTCAGTATTAATGGATTGGCAGAAATCTGAGCAATTTTCAGATGCAGATCACGATCCAGATCACCGCGGATTTTTTCATCCTGAGTGCTGTCCAGTCTGGCAATGATAAGCTGGAGTTCAGCAGCATCCAGCGGTGTACAGTTTTGGGCAGCGAGAAAAGCAGCTTTGCTTTCCAGTGCGCCTCGAAGCTGCAATGCATCCTGAATTTTGCTGTTGTACATTTGAAATATGATAGACAGAGGTTCAGTAAGACAGCTGTGAAGATCAGTTGCAATATAATTGGCACCGCCATGTACGCTGACAGTAATCCCGAGCAGGGAAAGAGCCTTCAGGACTTCTCGTAATGCTGGTCTGGAGATTCCGAATTCTTCTGCCAGAATACGTTCAGCAGGAAGTGCGTCGCCGGGTTGTAATTCTCCGTTTTGGATATTTTCGATAATTTGTTTCAGAACATCGTTGAAGGTACTGGTTTTATCTATTTTTCTAAACATTTATTTTCCTCTTTCCTGGTACATCGTTTCGTAAATAACTATACCAATCGGATTCGCAGACAAGTGAGTGGTATAGTTATTTCGAAAACGGTGTACTAACCTTTGTTGTGTTATGCAGCTCTATATCAGATAACTGTTCCGCAGAGATTTCTTTGATTATTAAATAGTTACATACATCTAATATTATAACGGATTGAAAAGGAGATGCAACTGATTCCTACAAAATTTCTAAAAGTGTAAAATTTTTGTGTTGCTGAGAACGGAGTGAACAGTAACAAATTTTTGCAGTTTTTTTATAAATTTTATAATTCTATGCGCTATGAATTATCTGCTTTTATCTAATGCTATTATGCTACATTTGAAAAGTTCGCAATCCCTTGTGTTTACTGGAAATTTTACAAAAGGTATTTTATCTCTATATGTCAAATAGCAGTATTGTTTTATCTGATGATAATTGTCTATTGGGGTAAAAATTGGGGTAAAGTGTGGGGTACAAAAGACATATGATGTAATGGCTTATACAGTGGCAAGAATAGCAATAAATACAGTTTGACAAATATTTCAGTGATTTGTATAATATACTTAACAAGGGAGCCGGAAGGTGAGTGCACTTCACCCGACCCGGCGAAAATAGTTAGCTAAAAAATAGCCGCCAACTCGCCAAAGTTCAGGACGGCTATTTTTTATGCGCGTATGTAAGTATAGCTATGATCAGATTAGCAGTTGTCAAAATAATCATAAATGTCTCGTAATCGCTCATAAACTTCACCTCCTCCGTAAGGTGTCCGGATTTGGTAAAGAGCACGTCCCCCAGTTCCCCAGGTAAGTATATTATATTGTTTATTTGTGAAAGACGCAGAAATTTCTACGCCTTCTGTCAGAGCATTATTTTTTATGGTAGCAGTATAGAGGTCTGCTGCCTTGGGCATATGCCGAAACGAATACAGCTTACACTCCGAAAGTTTGGTACTTTGAAATACAGAGTGTTCGCTATTTTATCCGAACGTTCGTTTTTAGAAAAGAGAACAGCGACCTTTTAAATAGGCTTCAGGCCTCTTTTTTTTCGTGCATTGTTTATAAAATTGATCATATGATTGTAGAGCTCAAGTTTATCTGCTTTGTATAAAATTGTTCTATCTAATTTGGGTTCTGGATCGTAAAGATCAGGATCGGTTATTATATTTGCATATTCTGGTATTTTCATAATAAGTTCTATTTCATCATAATCAATATTAACTAAATCATTTGTAAGAAATAAAAAATCTATGTTGTCTAAAATATCGGGAAGTATTGAAGAAGGTTTGCAAAAATAAAGCAAAGTTTTGATTGCTTCTTCAGATAAGCCGGTATATTCAGAGAAATGTTTGTATTCTTTGTTAGGCGTATCTTGTTTACCTAAGAGGTAGTCAAAATCACATTTAAAATATTCTGCAATAGTAACCAACATATCTATTGATGGATAATTATATCCCTGTTCCCAGTTTTTTATCGCATCAAGGCTGACATTTAATTGTACTGCAAATTCTTCCTGAGTTAAACTTTTTCTTTTTCTAAGACTTTTGATCTTTTCACCCAAACTACGTAATAAAACACGTTTTCTACCCAAATAAATCACTCCTTATATATGGGATTAGTACGTCTGTTAATACATATTAAAACCTGTTAAAATGAATTTGTCAAGGATAAAATAACTTAAAACATGAAAGGGGCAGATAAAATATGAGAAAAACAAAGAAACAAGAGTGTGAAGCACCAAAGCTGCTGGTTGATACGGAGGAGTTGAAGCAGATGCTATGTGCAGGGAGAGCGGCAGCAGTAAGGATTGGCACAGATGCTGAAGCAAAGGTTCAAAGTGGCCGAAGAGTACTTTGGAATGTGAAAAAAGTGCAGAAATACATTGACATGATCAGTGAATAAAATAGAAAGGACTTTGTGCAGATGAATGAAAAAAGGAGGGTACGGTATGGTTTATCAGGAGGTTACAAGGAATAAAACTCTCTCTCCAGCAGCCAAGGGATTGTATGCGTATTTATCTTCTTTCTGTGGCACATCTGATGAATGTTATCCGAGCGTGGCAACAATTATTGCAGAAATGGGAATGGGGAAAGATACCTTTTATCGCCAGATTAATGCTTTGGTGGCGGCAGGTGTTGTTGAAAAGAGACAAACTAAGGACAATAAAGGTAAATTTCAAAAAGTAGTATACAAGTTAACTCATGAAGTCGGGATAAGTGAAAAGCCGATTCCCCAAAATGAGTATACGGGTAAACGGTATACGGCTCATAGGGCAACTAACAATAACAATATAAACAGTAACAATATAAACAATAACAATAATAAAGATATATGTGTACAACCAGAGGTTGATACTCCACCAAAAGCAATTCAAAGGAAAAAGACTTCAAGATTTGTTCCACCTACAGTAGAAGAGGTAAGACAGTATTGTCTGGAAAATAGTTATACCCTTGATGCTCAGCGCTTTGTTGATTTTTATGAGTGTAAGGGCTGGATGGTTGGAAAAAACAAAATGAAGAATTGGAAAGCAGCAGTTAGAACCTGGGTGAGAAAAGATCAGGAAGGAGTAGCGAGAGATGAAGCAGAACCAACAAATTCCGTCCGGTTATGGTGAGTGTCCTGTGTGTCATGGCACTGGATGGGAAATCTATAGAGAAACTCCAGAAGGCTATAAGGAACCATTGGAATTTACAAGAAGATGTTCAAAGTGTAAGGGAAAAAGGCGAATAAATGATCAGACAGGTGTACCACCGGAGTATTGTAGTGCGGATCTTACAAAGTTTAATTTTGAAGCATATAAAAGCAGAATGGAGAATTTCCGAAAGATTGTTACGAATTTTGTCAATGAGTTTAGCAGATGGGAAAAACAGGGAAAAGGATTATATCTTTGGAGCAAAACAACGGGAAGTGGTAAAACATTCCTTGCCTGCTGCCTTGCAAGATCCCTGATGATGAAGTATGACCTGCAGATGCGGTTTATTACGGCTCCGGATTACATAAGTGTAGTCGGAGATAGTTATAAGAGAGACAGAGGTGAGTTGGATTCGAGCGAAGTGTACCGGGAATGTAAATTGTTGGTGTTGGATGATATCGGTGCACAGGCAGACAAAGACTGGCAGAGACAAGAATTGTTTCGGTTGATTAACAAGCGTATGGAAGACGGAAATGTCACAATCTATACTTCAAACATGAGTACAGACAATCTGAATGTGGACGCAAGGACCAGAGACAGGATTGTAAAAGTCAGTGTGGAATTACAAATGCCGGAAGAAAGTTTGCGGAGAAAGAAAGCAGAAATGGAACAAAACGAGTTTTTAAAAGAGGTATTGCCGTGAAAAAACTACGTTTAAAAATAAATGGAGAACAAGTAAAAGCTGTTTTGATTGAAACTGATCAACTACAACAATGGAAAAACGAAATATCTGCAGAAGTTCTTGAGGCTGTCAAAAGTGATTTGAAAAAAGGGTTAGTTGCTGATGAACAATTGTCAGAAAAGAAGATATCAGATATTTTAAAGCGAGACCGAGCAATTCAAAACACTCAGTTTATTTTAAAAGGATATAGAAAAATAAAACAAGGATGCGAAAAAGCAATATTAGATCGATATCAACGTGCAGAAAATTATAAAGAGAGTTGGAAGTGGTTTGATTCTTTAATGAGAAATAAGGATCCGGATGAATTTATAAATGAGCTTAAAAGCTCTTCGGATAGAACTGCAGATATTATTCATACCATCGATTTGATCTTTGATGAATATTGGCAATATTGCCAGAGAGGAGATGCAACCAATCAAAGACGTTATGATGTAGTATTTTCTCTTTATATAGCAGATGAACCATTGACAATGCAAAGTTTAGCGGAAGCTTATAAAGTAAGCAGAGTGACGATATATAATGATAAAAATAAAGCAGTGGAAGAACTTGCAGAGAGAATATTTACTACGAAAATTTAATGGTTGAAATAGAGCGATTTAAGACTTCTGGAGCTATGCCGAATTAAGACGAATACTTGCAGTATATAATGCGTAAAAAGGACGAGAATAGATGAAAACAGTGCAAGTGTACTTGATATAGGGTAAAGCGGAACAAACGAAAATAGCCACTTATTATAGGGTAACAAATGGCTTGGAGATATTAAAGGGTATCACTGAAATAATGCTCCGATCAATTAAATAAGTGAAACTGCAACAGGTGAGAGTGTAAGCAAATGGAAAATTGACAAATTTCTGAAGCTGGCATATGATGATACTTATCAAGACAGCCAGTAAGGGAGGTTGGGCCCCGTCCTGGCAAATATGTTTAGCTAAGATGTAGCCGCCTATTCTTTACCAGAGAGCAGGGCGGCTATTTCTTATGTGTGTATGTAAGGATAGAAAGAGAAGTCGTATTGGCAGTGTAGAGTTTTATTCCGTCTACAGAGGCAAAATCGTTATCATCGTCATTTTAGCTGCAAACTCAGGACTGGAAGAAAGCATTTTTGCATTTTCCATGGATGACTCATAGGCATCCAGTCCTACATCTGAAAGATTCAGGCAGGAGATTTTTTCAATTCTATCGAATCCGTATTTTAAAGCAAGGGCAGCAAAACTGTTGTTAAAAAATGGGGATGCAAAACGATTAATATCAGAGAAATCAACATTAATCTCATCTGCAGTATGAAGCCCTTTTTCTATTTCCTCTCTCAGGACTAATCCTTTGGACTTGGTTGCAGCTTCTTTTGAGAAAGAGCTTACTTTGATTTTCATGGTTGTTCCTCCTTTAATTTGTATATATGAGTATTATCGGAAATAATTATTTTCCCTTTAACTTAATCTACAAAATTGTTGCTTTAGTCCTTTACGATAGAAAGACGATAGGTAACGTGATGATCTTCAGATGGTGGATTCTGGAAAACTTCCTCATCAATTTTTAGATTGGTCCAGTCATCTGTATAGATTACTCCGTCAATTAATTCGACTTGGATAAAGTCAGGTAAATTCATAATATCGTCACAGGTATATAGACGTTTTGCCATGAGAGCACATCCTTTTGTGAATAATAGTGGTTATGCGTTGTCGCGTTCCATCCGCTGATCTACTGCTTTTTTGATGTAGCCGTTTACACTTTCGCCGGCAGCTTCTGCTGCCTGCATGATAACTTCCTTTTGGCCTTTAGGAAAGGTTACATTAATGCGATCGTAATTGTTTTTAACATATTTATTTACAGCTTTTTGTTGAGCCTTACTTACCTTATTTTCCTCTGGCATGTTTGCACCTACTTTCTAAGTATAATAAAAGGCGGTAGATATAGGTTTATTTTCTCCACCATAACTGAAGTATATTATAAAAATCTATTGATGTAAATATAGAAAATGCTTAAATATATTGGTGTAAATATAGTTAAAGTGCCAATGTACTATTGGTGTAAATAGATATATAATATAATCAGTTCAAAGGAACAGGAAAATAACAGAATCAGCGAAGGTGGACGGGAGTACCAAAAGGGAAAGCAAGAGTACCACATAACACCGGGAAACAGGATAAGAGAGATTGAGATGCACTGAGTAGAACGCTAGATGCTTAATGCCTGCTGGGGCTGATTCAGAAAGGGGCATATATGAGAACGTACAATTTATCAAAGATTATGCTGAAGGCATGGAAGATTTACCGCCAGAACAAAGAAAAAGGTATTAACTTTGCAGAATCGCTTCACAGAGCATGGTTATCAGCTAAGGCCGAGGAAATCAACGCAAAGAGGATTGAAACAGCAAAACAGGTAGCAGGAGTCACCGAGAAAACCAATACATACAGCAAATGGAAAGAACTTGGTTATAAAGTGGTTCATGGTTCCAAGGCATTGTTTGGTTGCTCACTGATCTGGGGAAGTAGAGGAGATAACAAAGAGTATAAAGCAAGTTTCTTTGGTATCTCTCAGGTCCAGCCAATTGTACAGGAGGCATAGAAATGACAGTTTTAGATGTAATAGTTATTTTCCTGTCTGGTGTGATGTCTACATTGTATTACGATTACACTCATGGAAAAAGATAAGAAAAGCCCCTACCAGTGCACCACCACTGATAAGGACTTGTAGATCCAAGGCAAATACCCATAAGCCCGGATGTATTGAGTATATCATCTTCCGGGCAAAAAAGAAATGTAGGAGGAAAAAATAATGATTGAAACATTGTATTACGCATATCTGGAAGGAAATGAAAAGCTGAAATCTGAACATACTGAAAAACTGGATTAAGATGGTTACCAAGTTTTGGAGCAAATAACCGAATTAGATAATGAGATAACGGGAAATGAAAAAGAGGTGACAAAATGTATAAAAACGACGAGATAGCAGAGAAAAATGCAGTTTGTAAAGTTATGTATATTAAGGACCAGGAAAAATATAAAAAATACCGTATTGACGAATGGCTTAGAAAGAAAATGGCAGAAAAATATAACGAAGACGATATAGATAATCCACTTCTAAGAATTGATGTAAAGTTTGATGAACTTAATCCAGATGCACAAATAGAATTGCTTGGCTTTGCGAAGGGTTATATATTGATGGGGAAAAGCCTGCCATTAAAAAAAGAATTATGGGCTCTTTTGGAGATGGGAAATTCAGAAGTATGGAAAGAAATTGAAGAATTTGCAGATTCACTTATCATAAAGGGAAAAGTACTTAAACAGAGCTAAGAGATATGATTTGATAAAAAAGAAATTGCGCCGGCGCAACTAGGGACCTGTAATATGGCAGCAGTTGGGCCGGCTCTTTTATATACAGGGGTGATCGTATGAATGACAAAGAGTTTAAGCAGATGCTTGATAAGTTGGTGGACCAGGAAGAAAAACACCTGCAGGTGAACAGTGAAGAGTTTAATCAGAGACACAGAGAGCTGATGGAGCTGATTGAGAGAGCTGGTAGGAAGGAGTGAGGTATAAATGGCAAGAATCCCGTCAGGAATGAGGAAGAAAGCAAATGGATTATTTGAAAAGCGTTTTACTGTGGACGGCAAACGTTACAGTGCTTATGGGCACAATGTGAAGGAATGCACAGAAAATGAAACCCTGATGCGTGAAGAGATAAAAGCAGGGCTGTATACTTCCAACAGGAATATAACGCTGGACTCTTATTTTGATGAGTGGGAAAAATCCAGAACAGGAGTGATTAAGGACAGCAGTATCAAGATGAACCGGTCAAGGTATAACAATCATATCAAGTCAGTGTTGGGAGAAACCAAGCTTCAGAAGATTGAGAAGCGTGAGATTGTAAAGCTTCAGCAAAATTTGGCACAAAAACTGAGTGCATCAACAACTAACAGCGTTATAGTATTATTAAAAACGGTATTAAATGCAGCAGTTGATGATGAGATTATTATCAAGAATCCTGCTGCCAGTGTGAAGCCACTGAGAATGGACGACAGACCGAAAGCAAGTGAAACTATTCACCGGGCATTAACCAGAGAGGAACAGCAGGCATTTATCCAGGAAGCTAAACAGGAGTGGCTTTATGAGTTCTTTTGCTTTTCCTTATGTACCGGAATGAGACTTAATGAGATTGTGGCTCTGAAATGGCAGGATATAGATTATATCAATAATGTGATTCATGTGACTAAAACAGTGAGCTGGAAACAAGGCGGAGGGATTATAGAGACTTCTCCGAAATCAGAGACAAGTAAACGTGATATTCCTATGAATGATACAATTAAAAAGGTTCTGCAGATGCAGAGAAAGAAAATGGCTATGATTTACGGCGAAATTGTTGCGAGGAAAATGGACAGCAATATATTTATCGGGAGCAACGGATCCAAGGCGGTGGCATCTTCTACAGTGGCGTTTTCTATAAACAATGTTTTAAAGAGACTCCGGCAGCAGGGTATAGAGATTGAGAGATTTACCCACCATGCTTTTAGAGATACATTTGCGACACGATATATAGAAGAAGGTGGAAATATGCAGACGCTCCAGAAGATTCTGGGACATAGTAGTCTGGCTATGACGGCGGATTTGTACGCTCATGTTCTTCCGAGCACAAAGCAGCAGGAAATGAAACAAGTAGAAAATGGTTTTATAGGGGTGGCAGTTTTATAACTGCTGCCTCTTTTTATGAATAAAATCAGCGGATTGGGGTAATAATTGGGGTAAAACTAAAATCTGCATTCAGGGAATCCCGTAAAATCAACATTCTTTGCAGTTTTTTAATAAATTTTATAATTATATTAGAAATTAGACAAATTTCTCTCACATTTATAGGTTATGATATTTACATCTTAAGGAAATGACGTACCTTAAGAGAAAATCTTTCCTTTCCCTAAAAAGTGTAAAATGAACGTGAATCACCGCTTAGCCGACAAGATCGACGGAGAAGCGGTGATTTTATTATGTCACTGAAGCAGGATTCTTTCTTATAAACCTCTGTAACGATTAAGACAGGCATAAATTTCCTGAATACGGGGAGTAGCGTAACCACAGGAAATTTTTTGATTCTCCGTAAAGAAGGACAGACCATGTAAAGAGAGATTTTTCCAGAGAAACTGCACAATCTCAGGCAGGGTACGTCTGCCGTCTGCCAGATGTTCAACTGCATATTTCAGCAGGAGACCTAAGGCAGCGGTCTGTTCTGCGTCAATAAGCTGTTCTGTATAGCGGAGATCAATCTCCTGTCTGCCGAGAGAGAAGCCATCTGTTCCGGAGATTCTGGTTTTCAGGCGCTCAGGTTTTGCGGCACCGGAATCGGAATGATTTCCACGACTGTTATGTATGAGGCGCTTAGAAGATTCGGCAGGTCTGCTCATAATGCGATGGCTGTGCGGAAGCTGAAAATCAGTAACTGAAACAGCAGGCAGAGGATATTGGCTGCATAATTTTTTGACAGAAGCTGTAATATCTTTTGGAACGTAATTGTCCATCTGGATAATTGTATCTGCAATATGAAAGAATGCCCCGGAACTTCCGGCAACAAGAATTGTAGAAATCCCTGCTTTTTTATAAAGATCCTCTGCACGCTCCAGAAACGGAGTGATCGGCTCTTTCTCACGCTGGATAACCTGCTGCATGAAAGCATCACGAACCATGAAGTTAGTTGCGGAGGTGTCTTCGTCAAGAAGAAAAAGGTGGCTTCCGGCTTCTATGCTTTCTGCGATACCGGCTGCCTGGGAAGTGCTTCCACTGGCATCCAGTGTAGAGAAACAGCGGGTATCTTTCTTGTTTGGAAGATCATTTATAAACATGGAAATATCCACATCCTTGATAAAACGGCCATCTTCTGAACGCAGTTTGACAGCAGTTGCATCTGTGATCACGTATTCACGTCCATCTCCGGGGATATGATTGTATACACCAAGTTCAAGTGCATTCAGAAGCGTGGATTTGCCATGATATCCACCGCCTACGATCAGAGTGATTCCCTTTGGAATCCCCATGCCTGTGATTTTTCCTTTATGGGGAAGATTTATGGAAATGCGCAGACTGTCCGGAGAAGTAAAGGGAACGGAAGCTTTCATAGGGCGGGAGGAAATACCGCTTTCTCTTGGGAGGATGGAGCCGTCGGCTATGAATGCGCAGAGATTTTTTGCGGGCAGCGTCTGACGGATAAATTCCTGATCCTCTGCAAGCTCTATATAATTCTGTAATTCCTTTGCATTAAGGCTGGAGTAGAAAAAGGATTTTTGAATGCATACAGGCAGAAAATCAAAAAGAATTTTCTCCAGTTCAGTGGCATTGATCGTGCGGCCATTAGCAGGGAAGCCCACAAAAAAGCGGGCGGTTATGCCTTTTTCTGTTATTTCACAGGCTGTCCGGGAAAGAATCTCCTGACCACAATGACTGACAGTGAGCAGGCCGCTTTTGCCGGAGCCTTTTGCACGAAAGCTGTACTGACTGACCTGTTTTTCAAACTGACGTGTAAGATAGTCGCAAAGAGTAGTCCCGGTAAGTGTATCTTTATAATATTCGACGGGAAATCCGGCATCTCTGTGTGAAATCTGAATGTTGACATGAGAGGGAGAAGCAAAAGGATCTCCCTGCACATGGTCGATGGACAGAATATAATTTCCAAAACGATACAGACCTTTCAGCCCTTTATATGCCGGATAACTTTTGCGGTTTATGGAACGAAGCTGCTGACGCAGTTCCTCTGAATTTTTCATGACAGAACCTCCTGGTATTGCAGATATTTTTATAATAATCCTCGCAAATAATGAATTTGAGAGGAGAAACATTAACCTGCCATCAACTATAGCGGAAATGAATCATAATGTCCACTGACAAATAAATATTAATCATATGGAAAATTTTCAGAGGATGTTTTATAATGAAAAACAGGTAATTGTTCAATATCATTACATAATAGCGAACTGATGAATAGTTACCGTTATCAAAGCAATACTATGAATGACAGTCATAAAGAAAGGCGGAACAGTAAATGGAACGTAGAAATGCATGGCTTTCTTATACAGAAGCAGAAGAAAAAGAACTGGAGCAGGTTGCAAAAGCGTATCGCAATTTTCTTAATGTGGGAAAAACAGAGCGTGAATGTGTGACGCAGATCATCAGAGAAGCACGGGTAGCAGGTTATGAATCTCTGGAAGAGAAGACTGCGAAGGGTGAGAAACTGAAAGCAGGAGATAAAGTTTATACAGTCGGAATGAAGAAGATCATTGCACTGTTTCATATCGGACAGGATGATATTTCTGAGGGAATGAATATTCTGGGAGCACACATTGATTCTCCACGTCTTGATGTCAAACAGAATCCATTATATGAGGATACGGATCTTGCATATCTGGATACCCATTATTATGGCGGTGTTAAGAAATACCAGTGGGTGACTCTTCCCCTGGCAATCCATGGCGTAGTGGTAAAGAAAGACGGAAGTACAGCAGAAGTAAATATCGGTGAGGATGAGGATGATCCGATCGTATATATCACAGACCTTCTGATCCATCTTGCAGGAAAGCAGATGCAAAAAAAAGCGACAGAAGTGATCGAGGGAGAGAATCTGGACATCCTGATTGGCAGCAGACCATTGAAAGACCTGGAAGATGATAAGAAGAAAGAGGCAGTAAAACAGAATGTACTGAATATCCTTAAAGAGAAGTATGATATGGAAGAGGAAGATTTTCTTTCTGCAGAGCTGGAGATCGTACCGGCAGGAAAGGCAAGAGAGTGTGGTCTGGACAGAAGTATGATCGCTGCCTATGGACAGGATGACAGAGTGTGCGCATATACTTCTCTGCTTGCAATGCTTGGGATGGACACCCCGAAACACACTTCCTGCTGTCTGTTTACTGATAAAGAAGAGATTGGAAGCGTAGGTGCAACCGGTATGCAGTCACGTTTCTTTGAGAACGCAGTGGCTGAACTTCTGGATGCAATGGGATGCTGCAGTGATCTGAGATTGAGAAGAACTTTGAAGAATTCCAGTATGCTTTCCTCTGATGTAAGTGCAGGCTATGATCCGGCTTATGGGGAGGCATTTGAGAAAAAGAATGCAGCTTATCTTGGAAGAGGTATCGTATTAAATAAATTTACCGGAGCAAGAGGTAAATCCGGCTCGAATGATGCAAATGCAGAATATGTGGCAAGAGTCAGAAATATTTTTGACAGCCATGAAGTTGCGTTCCAGACAGCTGAGCTTGGTAAAGTTGATGTAGGCGGAGGCGGAACAATCGCTTATATCGCAGCACTTTATGGAATGGAAGTCATTGACAGCGGTGTGGCAGTGCTCAGTATGCATGCACCATGGGAAGTGACAAGTAAGGCAGATATTTACGAAGCTAAGAAAGCATATAAGGCATTTCTGCTGGAAGCATAAAAAGTCAGGCAGATGCGGAATAAAAATATGAAGAAATCGTGGAATCTGTATCGTTTCTGATAACAGAGACTTGCAGATTCCGCAGATAAGGGCAGAGCTTTTGGAAAACTGAAGCGCTGCCCTTTTAACATATAAGTGAGGTTATGATTGTAAAAGGTATTTCTGATATCTTACGAAAGACAGGTTGCGATTCTGTAAGATCTGGATTGGAGCAGGATATTTAATAGACGGGAGGGAAAGATGGAGGAAGCGCTGATCAGAGTAAAAGATTTGTGTAAAATATATAATCCCGGCGAGAATGAAGTACGGGCGCTGGATCATATTAATCTGGAAATTAATAAGGGTGAGTTTGTTGCTATTATCGGACAGTCGGGTTCAGGAAAGTCTACATTTATGAATATGTTGGGCTGTCTGGATGTGCCTACATCCGGCGAATATTTTTTGAATGGAACTGATGTGTCCACAATGGAAGATAATGAACTCTCAGAAGTCAGAAACCGGGAGATCGGATTTATTTTTCAGGGATTTAATCTGATCTCAAATCTGACTGCAATTGAAAATGTGGAACTACCGCTGGTTTACAGAGGGGTAGACAGAAAAACGAGACATAAGCTGGCAGTAGAGTCACTGACCATGGTAGGGCTTGAGAAACGTATGGATCACAGACCAAATGAAATGTCAGGAGGACAGCAGCAGAGGGTGGCTATTGCAAGAGCAATCGCGGCCCAGCCACCGGTGATCCTGGCAGATGAACCTACAGGAAATCTGGATTCTGCATCCAGTAAGGAGATTCTTCAGATTCTTAAAAGTATGCACGAGCAGGGAAAAACGGTCATATTGATCACACATGATAATGGGATTGCTGCTCAGGCAAGGCGTGTAGTCAGAATTATGGATGGAAAGATAGAGTCAGATTTTATCAATAAAAACTATGGGAAAGAAGAATATATAAAAAATCAGCTGGATGCATAAACCCGGTTACAAGGAGACAAATATTATGAAAAAAAAGAAAAGTAAAAAGAAAATTATTATTGGAGCAGCGGCTGTTCTCGTTGTTGCCGGCGGAGTTACAGTAGCAGGTCAGAGGAATTCCACAGAAAATCAGATCCCGCAGGTTCAGGTGGTAATTGCAGAGAAGGGTGATGTTGAGGAAATTGTAGATGCTACAGGAACAGTGGGAAGTGAAGAGGAGAAGACCTATTATTCTCCTGTAAATGCAGAGCTGAAAACGGTTTCTTTTGCCCAGGGAGATGTGGTGAAAAAGGGAACAAAACTGATCGAGTTTAATACAGAGGATCTGGAGAAAGATAATCGGAAAGCAGAACTGAATCTGAAATCAACAAAGTATGATACAAAGGATACAAGAAATAAATCTGACAAAGCAGAGAAGAAGCAGAAGGATGCCAAAAAGAATGTTCAGGAGCTTGAGAAGAAAATAAAGGATAAAAAAGCTTATGTCTCGTCTCTGAAATCACAGATCTCAGCGGCTGCAGCAGCGGCACAGCGTGAAGCGGCAGCTCAGGCATCCGCACAGGCAGCAGCTCAGGCTCAGGCACAGCAGCAGGAAGCTCAGGCAAAAGCCCAGGCAGAGGCAAAGAAACAGGAGGAAATCCAGAGTAAATATCAGGCCGCACTTTATACATACAAGACGGAGACTCTTCCGCAGTACCAGCAGCAGCTCTCAGATCTGAATGCACAGTATAATCAGGCACAAAGCGATTATAATCAGGCAGACACCACATATCAGATGGCATTTGCAACATGGCAGGCAGACCCTTCAGATGAGAATACACAGGCTCTGGATAATGCGGAGGCTGCAAGAACACAGGCACAGCTCGCAATGCAGCAGGCACAGCAGACTTATAATGATCTTAAGCAGCAGACACCGAAAATGCCGGTACTTTCTGATTTCATAGAAAGCAGTGCAGATTACTCATGGGGAATTTCAGACGGTTCAGATGCAGATGACAGCGATGGGGAAGATTCTTCCTCCTACGGATATGATTACAGTGGAAGTGATGGCGGGACAGTAACTGCGGATACTTCTGCTCTGGAAAGTGCACTTGAGACAGCAAGCGATGAACTTGCAGAGCTTCAGTCAGATTTGGCTTCTGATAAAGCTATCGCAGAGGCAGATTCCACAAGCCTGACAAAAGAAGAAAAAGAGAAACTGAAAGTAACAGATAATCTTTCCGAACTGGACGCAAAATCAGCCGAGGAACTGGTGAAGGAAGGAAAGAAAGGAATCACCGCGGAATTTAACGGAATCATATCCAAGGCAGATATTAAGCAGGGAGCAGCAGTTACTCAGGGTATGGAACTGTTTACTATTGAGAATACAGACAAGGCAAGTGTGGATGTGACTCTCTCTAAATATGATTATAACACAGTGAAAGAGGGGCAGTCTGTTGAGATTACCTTGGGGGATAATACTTATCAGGGTACTGTAACAAAAATGAGTCATATTGCGGTGCAGAATGAAAAAGGAACGCCGGTCATTTCAGCAACAGTAAGCATTGATAATCCAGATGAAGATATTTTCCTGGGAGTAGATGCAAAGGTTAAGATTTATGCGGCTTCTGCGAAAAATGTGGTGACTCTTCCTGTGGAAGTGGTCAATATCGGAAAAGAAGGCTCCTTCTGCTATGTGATAGAAGATGGACTGGTGACAAAGAGAAATATTACCACAGGAATCAGCTCAGAGGATTATGTGGAAATTACGGACGGAATCAAAGAAGGAGAAGAAGTAATCGCAGATCTGGGTGATTACACAGAGGGAATGGAAGTACAGGCAGTTCCTGAACAGACAGGAGAGGATGCTGATGAGTAATCTGTATGAATATATCAAGATGGCAGTCCATAATATTATGGCAAATAAGGGACGTTCTTTTCTGACTATGCTTGGCATTATCATTGGCATTGCTTCTGTAATTGCCATTGTATCTGTGGGTGAAGGAACCAAGAACCAGATGAACAGTGAAATTGATGATATCGGCGGCGGGCAGATTGCCATCAGTGTCAGCGATGAGGCACAGACAGATGAGGAGTGGATCACTGCGGATGATGTGGAAGCAATCCGGGCGGTAGACGGTATAGAAGGAGTAAATGTTTCGGATTCATTCAGTGGAGAAACTACCACAGGTAAGGGAAATTTTTCTCTTATGCTGACGGGTGAGGGACCGGATGCAAAGCTGTTAAATAATGCCACCATGAAGCATGGAGTATATTTCGGGGAAAATGAAGTTCAGGAAGCAAAAAATGTCTGTGTGCTTTCCGATGCAGATGCAAAAAGACTCTTTGGCACAGATGATGTGGTTGGAATGACTGTAGATGTCAATTGTTATGGACTGACCAAAAGTCTTCGTATCTGCGGGGTGACAACCCAGAAAGAAAATGGAACCTTTGTCAGTTATACTTATGAGGGAATGCCGGTGACTATTAATGTTCCCTATACTACAATGAATGAATTCACCGGTGTATCCGATTACTTTTTCTCAGTAACAATGCAGGCAGATAAGAGCTTAAACAGTCAGGATGTTGCTGACAAAGTGGTAAAACTGATGGAAAAAAGACATCAGTGTGCAGGAAAAGATTACTTTCAGGTACAGAGCTTTCAGGATATTATGAGCTCTATGAATCAGATGCTGGATATGGTGACTGCTTTTATCTCTTTTGTGGCGGGAATTTCCCTTCTGGTTGGCGGTATCGGCGTTATGAATATTATGCTGGTTTCCGTAACAGAACGTACCAGAGAGATTGGTATCCGTAAGTCACTGGGAGCGAAAACCTCTTCTATTATGATGCAGTTTCTGGCAGAGGCGGCAATTCTGACGGTGATTGGAGGGGTGATAGGAATTGTTCTGGGTGTGATTGGCGGATATGTGATCTGTTCAATCATAAGCAGCAGTATGGGAATGTCCATCACTCCGGGAATCAGCCTGAGTACAATTATGGCGGCGACTTTGTTTTCCTGTGCAGTAGGAGTATTCTTTGGAATTTATCCTGCGAAGAAAGCAGCAAAACTGAGCCCGATCGAGGCTTTGCGGCGGAATTAATGAAAACAGGACTGCGATGGTATTTTGGTGTTCTGATATCATTACAGAATAGTTGTAAATTGTTATAATTTTGCGAATCAAAAGAAAAAAATAAAAAATTCAAAAAAAGTGTTGACAAATGCTCCAGTATAGAGTAGAATATTCATTGTTGTGAGGGACACGAGATAAGAACTTCACAAGGATGTGCGTTTAGCTCAGCTGGATAGAGCGTTTGGCTACGGACCAAAAGGCCGGGGGTTCGAATCCTCTAACGCACGCTAATAAAAAATAAGACAGTGTATATGCACTGTCTTATTTTTTATTCGAGTCCGGGTCGGACTCGAACGGGTTCGATCTACGCTTCGCTCCGGTCGTTGCTAAACGCGTGCCACTGGTACGCAGCAACCTCTAACGCACGTAGAACCGCTAGAAATCAAGGCTTCTAGCGGTTATTTTTTTGATTGGCCAGTCCTGAAATTACTTCCATGAGAAGCGTTGGAAAATGTTCTGAAAGGAATTTTATAAAGGTTAGGCATGGACGTGGAAAAGGGCTATACAATAAATAAATGAAAAAGAAACGCTGGTTCCGGTAAATACCGGTTCCGGCGTTTCTTTTTATAATTTTCGGATCATTGCGCTTCCATGCAGATCGCATACAGGATCTGCAAACAGATGGTTTTTCAGACAGAATTCCCCGACCGCTTTTCGACATCCGGAAAACTGTGTACTGTACACATCGTGGATCAGGAGAACTCCTCCGGTGGCCAGGCGTTCATAGAACAGAGGAAGTGCGGCTGCAGTTGGAGCATAGAGATCTGCGTCCAGAGATACAAAACAAAAAGTTTCATCTGTGACATCGGAAAAGGTATCCGGAAACCATCCTTTGTGGATCACAGTACGTGTAGGATCAGGCATAACATGAAGAACAGAGTCAATATCAGTAGAAGAAAAATCACCTGTTTTGGCACGGGACAGATTACCGGAGGCTTCTATTGTGATATCCTTTTCTGAAAAGCCCTCAAAAGTATCAAAAAGATGGATTTTTCGGTCTGGAAAGGCTGCACTGATCAGGGAAGAAAATTCACCTCGAAAAACACCTAGTTCTGCAACATTTCCCGGAATATCCAATTGATAGATCTGCTCAGATAAAAGACGCATAACAGCAACCCGTGCGTCAAACATGCGAAGGACGGAGGGATCACGAAAAGGTCCGTGATAACCTAAGTTTTCCATCTGCTTTATCATAGAATTGCGCCGTTCTTCATCCAGAACTCCCAGGATGACCAGATCCGGGAGAAGTGCTGCTGCAGTATCCGGAGAACAGACTGGAATATTTCCAATATATGATCCGTGTTTATGGGGGTCATTATCAGCAAAGCACAGGAGCTGACAGGGACTGCTGAGAAGTCTTGCGGTCATTTGTCCAATTTGTCCGGCACCAAATATTACAGTTTTATATACTGATTTTGCCATCATTTTGATGTAGCCTTTCTGTCAGCGCGAACCTGGATCATCTGTCCTGTGATGGAGATGGCGATTTCAGCCGGTGTTTCTGCTTTGATCTCCAGTCCTATAGGTGAAATGATATGGTTTAAATCTTGTTCATTAATGTTGTATTCTTCAATCAGACGGCGAAATACAGCAGCTTTTTTTGCACGGCTTCCAATGACGCCTATATAACATGCAGGTGTAGCGAGAAGCTGTGCCTGTACAATGGTATCATAGGAATGTCCACGTGTCATGACGCAGCAATAATCAGCAGCTGTAATAGAAACATACTGGTCCAGATGGTTGAAATCACAAAGTATTGTTTCAACTGCTCCTGGGAAAAGAGCAGGATTTGTAAATTCCGGCCGGTCATCCAGGACAACACAGCGAAAATCAACGCTTGCAAGGATTGGGACAAGCTTTTGTGAGACATGTCCGCCGCCGAATACATAGACAGTTCCTGAGGTTCCAATCTGTTCAGAAAACAGATCATAATCTTCACTGTGATATCGGTGTGGCTTTGTAGACAAAGAAGATAATACAGAAGAAGGAACATTGGCAGTTCCGATGAGACCGCATGCAGGACTGTAGAGGCTCACACCGGAGGTGGTGAGAAGATCGCAGATCAGCCAGAAATCTTTTCGCTCTTCATAGAATTTTTCAGCAGTTTCCGTGATTTCCATAATAATCGGATCGTTATGATCAAGATACTGGAAAAAGGCCGTAACATCACCACCACAGATCATACCAATATTTTCAACATCTTTATGATTCAGCCGGAATTCATGCTCGCAGGATTCCTTTTTTTCAAGAATATCCAATGCCATACATTCAGCACGATATTCTACAGCTCCACCTCCGATGGTTCCGGAAATTCTGCCGTTTTTTCCGACCAGCATGCGGGAACCGGCACCTCTTGGTGCAGACCCTGAGGATGCTGTAACGGAAACAAGTACAAGATCGTTTCCCTCCAGGAATTGTTGTTTTATTGTCTGAAATAATGTTCTCATATAATAAAATACCTCCTAACTAAATTAAGTGATTTTTCTGCTCCAGTTGTGTACGTCTGCCCGCCTGAACTAAAGCGTGATATGGCAGAGTGATTGTATCATGTCCTGCAGTTTGCGGGCTTGTTCTAACTGCTGCTCATGAGCTTTGCGAGCTTCCGGACTTTTGCATTTACTCATGCTGTCGGCAAATCTTTTTTCTATGGTTACACGCTGTGTTTCCTGAATCAGTTTATCAGCCAGAAATACAATAGCTGCTTCATCCAGCGTGGCTTCCAACAGACCATGGTGCTGTGAAATGATCTGGCTGATCTCAGGATAACCTAACTGTAAGAAAAGTTCACCGCCTGTTTTCGTGTGATGCCTCTGAAGTCTGGCAATATCATGCAGAAGTGCACCGGAGCGAACAAGCTTCTGGTCAAAGATATAACCATTGGATTCCAGCATATTGCATAAACAACAGGCAAGTTCAGTAACAGCATCACTGTGAGCTTGTACATGACGGGGCAGAGAAACAGCATCGCGAAGCCTGAGACATAGCCCGTCATTTAATTCAGGATGAGGCAGTATATAACTGGGATCAGAGAAAGAAATATTATTTTTTTCATTCACTTCCAGATGATAGTAAGAGCCGCAGGGCAGACGAAACCGCTGCCTGCTGTACATATCAGAATGTAATGCATGTAAATAAGAAGAGATTACATCTGTATGAGTTACCACTGCAATATCACCTTCAGAAGCGCAAAGAATCTTATGAACTGCCTGCGAAAAGCGAAAACCAGATGCAGCAGGAGTTTCTGCTCTCGGGATCGGATGCTCAGGGTTATTCCCACGCGCTTTATAAATGTCCGGCCATCTCTGGCGTATTTCATCAAAAGAAAGGCCATCCCATTCTCCCAGATTTCGTTCTGACAGATCAGAAACAATGATATGTGGAAGCTCAGGTGCCATATGGCCTGCTGTCTCAACAGCTCTTAACAAAGGACTGCAGTATACCCCTGATATTTTATCGGACAATTCTTCGTTAAGAAGGACTGCCTGCAGATGTCCAAGCATGGATAGAGAGAAATCTGTCTGTCCTACACAGTAAGAATGTTCATCCGGATACTGTGGTTTTCCATGCCGGACCAGATAAAGGTTACGCATTTAAAAACCCTCCGAAACATTCTTCAAATATTTTTTTTGAACAGGAACGTGTTTCTTCTGAAAAACGGGCATATCGTTTCAGAAATTCTTCGCCGTATGGTGTCAGTTCGCTATGGCTTCCCCTTGTACCGCCCTGGCTTCTGATGATCAGAGGTTCATGAAGCTGTGATTCCAGGGTATGGATCAGGTTCCAGCTGGTAGAATAGGAAATGTGCATGCGCTCACAGGCATCGCGGACAGATCCTGTTTCATGGATCAGTGTAAGCAGCGAATAGAGTTTTTCATCAAAAAAAATTTTTTCCCGGGCTAGCTGAATATGGATTTCAGAACGGATCAGGCTCTGGTTGTGTATGCGGAGAAGTTCAGCATAATCCTCTGGTGTATCAGCATCATGAATAATACCGGGATCCTTTACATTAAGATAATACATGGGTTCCCCGCAGTTATCCACAGCACCTTTAAGTCCTGATTTTCCGTCATCACTTAGGATGGAATCAATCAGTGTGGAACGGATCAGAATGGGATGACCGGGATTGCCATTACAGACCGGAGTTACAAGGGGACGCCCCAGAGAGAGCATTTGAGTGACTGTCTGGGCTGTGAACAGCGGAACATCAACAGGTGTAAAGAGTACCGTATCCACTTTGTCTTTCAGATACTCAAGTCCGATTCGGACAGAATCAAACATATGAGTGTTTGCATAGTTCTCATTTCGAAGAAAGACTACATTATTGGAAGCCAGGTGGCATTCCAGAACATCTGCATGATATCCGGTTACCACTACTACTTTGGAGATTCCGGCCTGCCGGAAATTATTGATCACGCGCTGTGCGATGGAAATGGAGCCAAGCTGAAGCATGGGTTTAAAGTCTCCCATTCGTGATGATTTCCCCGCAGCCACGATGAGGGCGCCTGTCTGCATTCAGATACCTCCTTCTTTCAATGATATTATACAAATTTGATATTATTATAACATATAAAAGAATAAAAATAGTTAAAATTTTAAATAAAACAAAATAAAATTGTCCGCAATATATAAAATAGCCAACTATTAATTATTTGTAATTTGTATAATTGTGCAAAATTATGGTAGTATGGATATATAAAATAACGTGGACAGGAGAACTTTTTTATGGATAAGATTTTTGAGATTACCGCAAAAGAAGTTACTGTACAGGTAAAAGATGAGCGTACAGGGGTTGTATATAGCCGGACGCTTCCCATCGATTATTATGAGAATGCAAATGTTTTAAAGCTCAGCGGTGAGAATCTGGACGGGAGCAGCTCTTCCATTGTTTTCTATTCCGCCAGAGGAATAGAGAGACTGAAAGATCTGACAGGCAGGGGAGCTGACCATGATTCGTGCGGAACACATAAGCCTGAAGATCAGTAAGATTGAAATGAATTTTTTTAAAAGGAGGAATGGGACATGATTAAAAAGACATTGAAGATTAATGGTGTTGAGAGAATACTTATTCTTGATAAGGATGAGACACTGGCGCAGGTGCTCCGTGATCACCTTCTTCTTACAGGATGTAAGATTGGCTGCGGTGAAGGTCACTGTGGAGCCTGTAATGTTATTATGAACGGAAAAGTCACAAGATCCTGTATCTACAAGATGAGCCGTGTTCCCGATCATGCAGAGATCACAACCATTGAAGGTGTGGGAACACTTTCTGATATGCATCCGATCCAGGTTGCATGGATGGCATATGGATGCGCACAGTGCGGTTTCTGTTCACCGGGATTTATTATTTCAGCAAAAGTGCTTCTGGACAATAATCCAAGTCCTACCCGTGAGGAGGTAAGAGACTGGTTTAACAAACAGCGTAATCTCTGCCGTTGTACAGGCTATAAGCCGCTGATCGATGCTACTATGGCTGCAGCAGCAGTTATGCGCGGCGAGATGACAAAGGAAGACCTTGTGTTCAAACAGACAGGTGATTCTATTGTTGGAACAAATTATATCCGTCCGTCAGCAGCACAGAAGGTAACAGGTACCTGGGACTTTGGTGCAGATGATGCATTAAAGATGCCATCAGGAACACTTCGCCTTGCTCTTACACAGGCAAAGGTTTCTCATGCAAATATCCTCAATATTGACACAGCAGAAGCAGAGAGTATGCCTGGTGTTGTTCGTGTTATCACAGCAAAAGATATTAAGGCAGCAGGCGGAACCAATAAGATCAATGGTCTTGTAATGCTTCCAAAACACAACAAGACAGACGGTTTCGAACGTCCTGTACTTTGCGATGAAAAAATCTTCCAGTTTGGTGATGCGATTGCCATCGTAGCTGCTGATACAGAAGAGCATGCAAGGGCAGCAGCAGAAGCAGTTAAAGTTGAGATCGAAGAGCTTCCTGCATATATGAATGCAATGGATGCCATCGCACCGGATGCGGCAGAGATTCATCCCGGTATTCCGAACGCATTCTTTGAGACAAACTGTATCAAGGGTCCTGATTTTGACTGGGACAGCATTCCGGATTCACAGCAGGTTGAGATCGAATCTTACTGTTCACGTCAGCCTCATCTTCATCTTGAGCCGGACTGCGGTTATGGTTACATTGACGAAGACGGTATGATAACTGTTCATTCCAAATCCATTGGTATCCATCTGCATATGCCTATGATCGCTGATGGTATCGGTGTGCCAATGGAGAACTTACGAATTGTTCAGAACCATGCAGGAGGAACCTTTGGTTACAAGTTCTCTCCTACAAATGAGGCTCTGATCGGCGCTGCTGTTAAGATCCTTGGACGTCCTGTGTCTCTGGTATTTAATCAGTTTCAGAATATTACTTATACAGGAAAGAGATCCCCTGCATTTATGAATATCAAGCTTGCAGCAGATGAAAATGGTAAGCTTCTTGCACTCTGGGGCAATAACTATGTGGATCATGGTCCATACTCAGAATTCGGTGATCTGCTTACAATGAGACTTTCCCAGTTTACAGGTGCAGGCTATGGAATCAATTCTATCCGTAACAAATCTACAACAGTGTTTACAAACCATGCATGGGGTTCAGCATTCCGTGCTTACGGATCTCCTCAGTCTTATATGGGATCTGAGATTGCGATAGATGTTCTGGCTGCAAAGATGGGAATCGACCCTTTCGATATCCGTGAAATGAACTGTTACAAAGAATCAGAAGGCAGTACGATCCCTACAGGTTATCCGCCTGAAGTATACTGTGAAGAAGAACTGTTCAAGACAGCTCGTCCACTGTATGAAGCAGCTAAGAAACGTGTGGCTGAAAAGAATGCAGCTTCTGATGGGAAGATCAAATATGGTATCGGTGTATCTCTCGGTGTATATGGCTGTGGTCTTGATGGTGTTGATACATCAAACGCATTTGCAGAGCTGAATCCGGATGGAACAGTTACAATGTATGCTGCATGGGAAGATCACGGACAGGGCGCTGATATGGGGGTTCTTGTATCATCACATGAAACACTTCGTCAGGCAGGAATCAGACCGGAACAGATCAAACTTGTTATGAATGATACCAAGACATGTCCTAATGCAGGTCCTGCAGGTGGATCACGTTCACAGGTTATGTCAGGTAATGCATGTCGTCTGGCAGCAGAAAACCTTGTGGCAGCCATGAAGAAAGAAGACGGAACCTTCCGTACTTATGATGAGATGGTGGCTGAGGGTCTTGCAACAAAATATGAAGGTAACTGGGTGACAACCTTCTGTGCAGATCATCCGATCGATCAGGATACAGCACAGGGTGATCCGTTTGCAACCTACATGTATACGATCTTCCTTCCGGAAGTTGCTGTTAATACAGAAACAGGTAAAGTTAAAGTTGAAAAATTTACCTGTGTGGCTGACGTAGGTACCATCATGAACAGACTTCTTGTAGAAGGCAACTTCTACGGTGGCCTTGTACAGGGTATTGGTCTTGCTCTTACAGAAGATTTCGAGGATCTGAACCATGATACTTCTCTGAAGAACTGTGGCATTCTGTATCCAAATGATGCGCCGGATGATATTGAACTTCATTTCAATGAAACATATCGCCCAAGCGGTCCTTACGGTGCTGCCGGCTGTGGTGAGGCTCCGCTGGATGCTCCTCATCCTGCAATCCTGAATGCGATCTACAATGCTACAGGCGCACGTATCACACGTGTTCCTGCCCGTCCTGAAAAGGTTCTTGCAGCATTAAAGGAACTTGAGAAATAACTGTCAGTATAATTTTATCATGTGATATAATAAGGGGAGACGGGAGACTGTCTCCCCTTTGGAAATGAAAGGAGTATCGGGTTATGACATATATACAGGAAAGAGGTTCCACTCATGTTTATCACGTAAATCGAATGTCAAAGGAAGAGATGGATCATATGATCAGCCTCTGTGTTCATGAACAGCCGGCGTACTGTGTTGCAGCCTGTCCTTTCAAAGCAGATACAAAAGAAATGCTGCTTTATGCTGCAAAAGGAAACTTTAAGAAAGCTCTGGCTATCTATGAAAAGATCACACCATTTCCCATGATCCTCTGTAACGGATGTACTGCACCATGTGAGGAAAAATGCAGACTCTGTGAGCTGGGTGATGGCATATCCATACGTGAAGTAGAGCGTGCCATTGTACGATATGGGGAGCCTGGAAAACGGAGCAGTGTATTTCGTATCAGAAAGAAAAAAAAGGCTGTGATCTTTGGCTCAGGATTGTTCCCGCTGTTTCTTGCAGGGGAACTGGAAAAGAAGATGTATCCTGCAACCATTTACTGTCAGGAGAAAGATTATGAAGCCTATATTGCAGCAGCAGCTCCGGAGCTTTTGGAATCAGATCGCAAAAATGAGGTAAAACGTCTCAGTTCCATGGACCTTTCCTTTGAATTCGGATGCAGTCTTGACCTTCCGTTTATCAGAGCGAAAATGAAGGAGGCAGATGTGGTCTGTGCTTCAGAGGAGGTGGCCAAAAAGCTGGCTCCAGAGGAAACAGCAGACGCAGAGATCATGCTGAGAGAACAGGCGGGAATTGTCAGCGGTCCGGTCCGGTCTGTGATGGATGCGGCTTTTGCTGCAAAGAGAGCTGCCCTGACTGTAGACCTCCTTGTACAGAATCTTTCGCCTCACAGCAACAGAGGCAGTGAAGGAGCAGTTACCACCAGGCTCTATACAAATATGGACGGGATGAAAGGCTCCAAAAAGATTCCCTGCAGCACAGATGGATATTCAAAAGAAGAAGCTATTGAGGAAGCAAAGCGATGCATTCAGTGTCACTGTGATGAGTGTATGAAAAGCTGTGTCTATTTAAGGGAATATAAAAAGCATCCGGGTCTTCTTGCACGTGAGATTTATAATAATACCCAGATCATTATGGGAGATCACCAGATGAATAAACCGATGAATTCCTGTTCACTCTGCGGACAGTGTACTGTAACCTGTCCAAATGGGTTTGATATGAGCCAGGTCTGCAAATCTGCAAGAGAAAACATGGTATCTACAGACAAAATGCCTCTGGCACCTCATGAATTTGCACTGATGGATATGCTGTTCTCCAATTCGGAGGCTTTCTTATGCAGACCTCAGCCGGGATATGAAACCTGCAGATATGTATTTTTCCCAGGATGTCAGGCAGGAGCTATAGCGCCGGATGTTGTCACAGAGGCATATGAGGATCTGTGCAGGAGGACAGAGGGCGGTGTTGCTCTGATGCTGGGATGCTGTGGTGCTATCAGTGAATGGGCAGGACGCTATGAAATGACAGAAAAGGTAAATGAACAGCTGAAGCAGGAGCTTGCAAAACTGGGAGATCCTATGATTATAGCAGGCTGTCCAAGCTGTATGAAACAGTTAAAAGAGAGTCTTGGCGCCAAAGTCACAGGAATCTGGGAGATCTTAAAGGAAATCGGACTTCCCGGACAGGCAAAAGGACTGGAGATACCTGTTGCAATACATGATGCCTGCGGTGCCAGGGGAGATACACAGACACAGGATACAATAAGAGAGCTTCTTGCAGATATGGGGTGCACTGTTGTAAATACAGAATATTCCAGAGATCGGTCTCCCTGCTGCGGATACGGCGGACTGACTGCCTACGCTAATAAAGAGATGGCAGATAAAATGACAGAAAAGTGTCTGGAACGATCCGATTCCCCATATATAACGTACTGCATGGCATGCAGGGACCGATTTGTCAGGGAAGGCAGGGAATCCAGACATATCCTGGAACTTCTGTATGGTATAAATGCCGCCAATATGCCGGATATCAGTGAGAAACGCTACAACCGGCTTGAGCTAAAAGAGAAGCTTTTAAAAAATATATGGAATGAGGAACTGATGATGGAGAAAAAAGATTATACCGTTGCATATACAGAAGATGCCATCAGTATGATGGATGAACGTATGATCCTGAAAAGCGATGTGGAGCGTGTATTATCAGATTACAGAGAAAATCAGGAAGCGATCTTTGATGAAGAGACAAAAGAACTGGTGACAAGGAGCAGACTTGGAAATGTTACATTCTGGGTGAGATTTGTGGAAACAGAAGAAGGGTATCTGGTACGCAGAGCATACAGTCATAGAATGAATATTATGAAAAGGGTGGGACAGTAATGGCAGTAGAGAGAACATATTATACCATTGATCCTGAGGGAAAGCTGACCTGCATGAAATGCAAGGTTCCTCTTGTAAAGGGAAAAGCAAAATTTATGTATCTGGAGAACGGTTTTCCTGTTGAGATGCCGGTCTGTCCCAAATGTGGCTTTGTCTATGTTCCGGAAGAACTGGCTCTTGGAAAGGTTTTGGCAGTGGAACGTGCACTGGAGGATAAATAGATGAACAGACACCCCGGAGGGGAAGAGCAGACAATTCATCTTCTGAAAAGCATAGAATTGAAAAAAGGAATGAAAGCTCTGGATCTGGGAGCAGGAGAGGGAGAGACCGTGCGGATCATGAAAGCATTTGGTCTGAATGTGCAGGGTGTGGATCTTGCTCCGCGAAGCAGTGAGGTGCAGCAGGGAGATTTTTTGACCCTTCAGTATGCAGCAGACAGTATGGATCTCTGTATCAGCCAGTGTGCATTTTTTGTCAGCAGAGATCAGAAAAAGGCAGTCTCTGAATGCTGGCGTGTACTGAAAAAGGGAGGATTTCTTTTGCTGTCAGATCTGGATCCGGGCAATCTTCTGGAAATTGTGAAAGAAACAGGGTTTACGATTCTCTGTCAGGAGGATCAGACTGCTCTCTGGAGAGAATATTATCTGGAAGCAATCTGGAATGATTCATTCTGCTGCGAGGATCATAAGCTTCTGCAGAAAGAATACAAAGGCAGAAAAATAGGCTATACCATGGTGGTTGGCAGAAAGGAGTAATGTATGGATCTTTACGAAAGAATAATGGAATTAGGCAGCATGGGATATCATTGTTCACAGATCATTATGATCATGACTCTGGAAACCATAGGAGAGGAAAATCCACAGCTTGTAAAGGCAATGGGAGGCCTTGGCGGAGGAATCGGTTACTGTGGAGATACCTGCGGATGTCTGACAGGAAGTGCCTGTGCCATCGGATATTTTCTCGGAAATCTGGCTCCTGAGGAGAAGGAAGATGCACAGATGAAACCGGCTGTACAGGAATTATATCAGTGGTTCCGCCAGAAGACAGAGGAAGAATTCGGAGCTTTTTACTGTAAGGATATCACTCATCTGGACTGGGGTGTGATCATGGAGAAATGTCCTGGACTTATTGCAGATACTTATACAAAAGTTATGGAAATTCTGACAGAGCGGGAGGTACTGGAGCTTTGATCACCATCGGCAAAACAAAGAGTGTCTGTCCGGAATGTATGAAGGTAGTTCCTGCCATAAAAGGTATCGGTGAAGACGGGATCTATCTGGTAAAGGAATGCAATGCTCATGGAAAATTTCAGACCCTGATCTGGGAAGGAAATGCAGCAGATTATCTTTCCTGGGGAAGAGAAAATCTCTCAGCAGAAACGCCTGTAAATCCGAAGGTTAAAGAAAAATCCTGTCCGGATAATTGCGGACTCTGTGAGGAACATGAAAGAAAAGGCTGCTGTATGATCCTGGAAGTTACAAAACGCTGTAATATGCATTGTCCTGTCTGCTTTGCTTCAGCAGGAGAAGACAGGGAAAAGGGAGATATTCCCATCTGTGAAATAGAAAAACAGTATGATTTTCTGATGGCTCACGGAGGTCCCTTTAATATACAGCTTTCAGGAGGAGAACCAACCATGAGGGACGATCTGCCTGAAATCATACATATGGGAAGAGAAAAAGGATTTACATTTTTTCAGTTAAATACCAATGGAATCCGGCTTGCCAGGGAGGAGGGGTATGCCGGAAAGCTGAAAAAAGCAGGACTGAATACAGTATTTCTTCAGTTTGACGGTGTGACAGATCAGGTTTATGAGACTTTACGTGGACAGGCTATGATGGAACTGAAGAAAAAGGCGGTCTTAAACTGCTCAGAAGCAGAGCTTGGTATTGCTCTTGTGCCGGTCATTGCGCCGGGAGTAAATGATATGCAGGTAGGGGATATTCTGAAATTTGGTCTGGATCATATGCCCTTTGTTCGTGGCGTACATTTTCAGCCTATCAGTTATTTTGGCAGATGTTCCCAGAAGCGCCCCCAAAATCCCATCACCATACCAAAGATGCTGAGACTTATTGAAGAACAGACAGAGGGACTGATGAAAATTGAGGATTTTGCAGGCGGCGGCGCAGAGAATCCCTACTGCTCCTTTCATGCAAGTTATCTGAGAAAAGGAGAGCGGGAACTGAAGCTTCTTGAAAAAAAATCAGGAAAAGGATGCTGCTGTACTACCAGTGATGATTCCAGGCAGTATGTGGAAAATCAGTGGAGCTACAGTACAAAAACCTATGATGAGGGAGAAATGACACAGACAGATGAGCTAGATGAGTTTCTGATCCGGATACATAATGAAACCTTTGCAGTATCAGGTATGATCTTTCAGGATGCCTGGAATCTGGATCTTGACCGTCTGAAACGCTGTTATATCTGTGAAGTGGATCCTGATCACGGAATGGTACCGTTCTGTGCATATAATCTGACTAATCTGAAAGGAACATATTTATACAGAAAGTGAAACGATCCAATATAGATGCAATGATCTGTAGGCAGGAAAAAATTACAGATATTACAAGGGAAACAATAAACAAAATACAGTTGGATAAACTGAATGCTGTTCTGAAAAGAGAAAAAGAAAGGCAGGGATTTTATAGAGATCTGCCGGAAAGGCTGGAAAGCCTTGATGATCTGAAAACCTTTCCCTTTACAACGGAATCCGACCTTGCTCAGAAAGGGGGCAGGATGTTACTGTGCTCTCAGGGAGAAATACAGAGGATTATTTCAGAACAGACAAGCGGAACAACAGGTGCAGGTAAACGTGTATTTTATACAGAAGGAGATTGTGAACATACCATAGAACTTTTTATGGCCGGACTTGGTGAGTTTATTTATCCGGGAAGCAGGACTATGGTTGCCATGCCGTTTTCAGGTCCTTCTGGACTGGGAGAGCTGATCGCAGAAGCAATCAGACGTATAGGAGCACACCCCCTTTTAACCGGGAACAATAAAACCTATGGTGAGTTAAAAACAATTCTGGAAGAGGAGCGGCCGGATACTTATGTAGGTATGCCGACAGCACTGCTTTCCATGCTCAGAATGTGTGGAAAAGGCAGTATAAAGAGAGCACTGATATCAGGGGATGCCTGTCCGGAAACAGTAATGAAAGCAATAGAAAAAATTTTGGGAACACCACTCTGGCCTCATTATGGTTCTAGAGAGATGGGGCTTGGGGGTGCGATTTGCTGTCAGGCTCATGAGGGCATGCACATGAGGGAGAATCATTGTATCACAGAGATCATAGATAAAGAGGGAAATGTTCTGCCTGACGGTCAATGGGGAGAACTGGTGATCACAACCATTGGGATGGAGGCACAGCCTCTGATCAGATACAGGACCGGCGATCATACACGTATCATCCCCGGAAAATGTATCTGCGGAAGTGAGGTAAGGCGTCTGGATTTTGTAAGGCGCATCGACCAGTCCAAAAGTATGAGAGAAATGGATGAATTACTGTTTCAGTTTTCGGAACTGGTAGATTACTGTGTAAGGAGTGTTGGAGGGAAAAAAGAAATCACAGCACTTTTTATATCAGATAACGGAGAAGAACTGATCAGAAATGTCTGCGCAGAGAAGAATATTATTTCTTTGGACTGCAGAAAAGCAGAATGGAGCGATAGGGCATTGTATCCTGCGAAACGTATTATTTTATAGAGAAACTATTAGAAAACAGAACGAAACCCATTGACTATCAGTCGGATTTCGTTCTGCTTTTTATTTTATGAATAGTTATTTGTTCACAGGATAATACGGACAGTCCTCTCTGATACATTCTTTATTATCTTCAAAATATTTACATAGTACAGAAGACAGCGGAATCTTTACAGAGCTGAACTGCCTGTAAAACCTGATCGCTTCTTCAATAGCAATTCTGCTGGTGCGTTTACAGCAGCGCGGACCACCAACATCAGCCAGTTTGGATAAAATAACAGAGACAACCTTCTGAGGAAAGGGCCATGCATCCTTATGGAGGGGACCGGATCCGGTCATAACGGACATAAAGATTCCGGCACCTGCTGCTGCACCACACACTCCCCAGTAACCGCAGGTACCACCGGGAACCTGCTTCGCTCTTTTACAGATTTCAGATAATGCGGTATCGTAATTCATACGCTCTCCATTATTGCGAAGTGCAGTCAGAAGAACACAGGGAACAATGGCATGATGTTCAGGTCCATGCATGTGGACAGAAGGAAGGTCCATGATCTCTTCCAGAAGCAGCAGGGGATCCTTCTCTGTGCTGCTTCTGAGGGCTGTGCTCACCGGTATATAAGTACCATAGCTGTGACAGGCATCACAGACAAAATGGCCATTTTCACAGACAGCATTTGTCAGCTGCTCTTTGTGGCAGATGCTGCAGGTTTTCACAGAACTTTCGATGCTGTATGTGACCGGTGCTCCACAGATCAGGCAGCCTGAAAAATGTTCTGTCTCTCCACAACAGCAGGAATTATTTGCATTATCCATAAAAATCAGCATTTCTCAGCAATATCATAGATAAGCCGTTCTGTATCTTCCCATCCAAGGCATGGATCAGTGATGGAGCATCCTGGGGTCATGTGATCGCTGATATCCTGGCGGCCTTCGAGAAGGTAGCTTTCGATCATAACACCTTTAACCAGCTTTCTGAGGTCTGGATTATAGTTACGGCTGTGAAGTACTTCTGAAACAATACGGATCTGTTCCTTGTATTGCTTGTTGGAGTTTGAGTGGTTGGCATCTATGATGATGGCAGGGTTCTTAAGATCTTTTTTAGCATACAGAGCAGACAGATGTATCAGATCTTCATAGTGGTAGTTAGGAATAGTCTGTCCGTACTGGTTTACACCACCTCTGAGAATTGTGTGTGCCAGATCATTTCCTGAAGTTTCCACATCATTTCCTCTGTAGATGAAGTGGTGAGGATGCTGTGCAGCAGTGACAGAATTCAGCATAACAGAGAGATCACCGCTGGTAGGATTCTTCATACCGACAGGAATATCCATGCCACTGGCAGTGAGACGATGCTGCTGGTTCTCCACAGAACGTGCACCTACAGCTTCATAGGAGAGAATATCATCCAGATAGCTGCGGTTTTCAGGATAAAGCATCTCATCTGCAGAAGAGAGTCCTGTCTCCTGCATAACTCGCATGTGCATCTTGCGGATAGCAATAATTCCGGCAAGAAGGTCAGGAGCTTTATCAGGGTCTGGCTGATGAAGCATTCCTTTGTAACCGTCACCTGTGGTACGGGGCTTATTTGTATAAACTCGCGGGATGACCATCAGTTTGTCAGAGACTTTATCTGCCACTGTTTTCAGTTTGCGTACATATTCGCAGACTGTATCTTCGTTATCAGCGGAACAAGGTCCTACAAGGACGATAAATTTATCTGATTCACCGGTGAAGATACGGCGTATTTCTTCATCGCGCTGTTTTTTTACTTCTTTGAGTTCCTGGCTGAGAGGGTACTGAGATTTCAGAACCTCCGGTAAAGGGAGCTCGTGATTGATTTTCATAGACATGATCTGTTTCCTCCATATAAGTACATGCAGGTCTTTGATAATGCCGGAACTCAGGAATACTTTATACCTGACCGGACTGCCTGCACATTTTTCTTTACAAGTATAACATGGTGTTATCTAAAATTCCAGTACTTTAACACTTTAAACTGACATATTTTGAGAGGATGTAATCAGACCGTTTTTTATGCCTGTTTCTTAGCTTCACAAAAATGCTTTCAGATGTTACAATCAAATAAAAGATATAAGGAAAGAAATATCAAAAGAATACCAAAGAAAGTCGGGGTGAAGGTTATGGAGATTAAGAGTATTTTGATAAAGGACACAACCAGAGAAGAAAGAAAACAGATTGTGGAGGAATCTTTTGGGAATATTTCTGCAAGCTGTGATGGCTGTATGGCGGGACTGGCAGAGATGTATCAGGAATATATTGATGGTACGAAGGAAATCCGCGACATTAACATGGAGTTTAATGCACACTATATACGGGAAGATCTGGATGAGAAATCAAAGAGAAGCTGCCCGATGTAGATAAAACAACTATATGGGAAACTTGCAGATTTTGAATATGCAGGAAATAACAAGATAACAGGAGAAGGATATAAAAATGAGTACAAACAATATGGATAGATTTGAATTCAGATGTATCAGACCGGAGGAGACACAGCAGGCGATAGAGATCGAGCAGATCTGTTTCCCGCCAAATGAGGCATGTTCCCCGAAAAGTCTGACAGAGAGAATAAAAGCAACAGCAGAAACATTTCTGGTAGCTGAGGATAAGGAAACCGGAAAGCTGGCTGCATTTCTTAATGGAGTTCCTACAGATGAGGAGGCTTTCAGAGATGAATTCTTCACAGATATTTCCCTGAGTAATCCTGAAGGCAAAAATATCATGCTTCTGGGTCTGGATGTTCGTCCGGAATATCGTATGCAGGGACTGGGACGTGAACTGGTATCCCGATACTGCCAGAAGGAAGCACAAAAAGGACGAAAGAAACTTTTCCTCACCTGTCTGGATGAAAAAGTGAAGATGTATGAGAAATTCGGCTTTACAGATCTGGGTCAGGCAAACTCCACCTGGGGCGGAGAAGCCTGGCATGCCATGAGCATCGAGATTGGAAGATAATTAACGAGCAGAACAGACAGGAGAGTGTACAATGAGCCTATACGCAATCGGTGATTTTCATCTTTCGTTTACAGTCAATAAACCTATGGATGTATTTGATAAAAGATGGAAGAATCATGTGGTTAAGATTGAGAAGTACTGGAAGAGAAAAGTGACAGAGAATGATACAGTAGTGATTACCGGAGATCATTCCTGGGGGAGAGATCTTGCAGAGTGTCAGGCGGATCTGGATTTTATTATGGCTCTGCCGGGCAGGAAGATCCTGCTTCGGGGAAATCACGATATGTTTTGGGATGCGAAGAAGACAGAAGATCTGAATGAGATGTTCTGGGGAAAGCTGGAATTTTTGCAGAATAATTTTTATACATATGAGGATTATGCGCTGGTGGGAACCAAGGGCTGCTGTTATGAAGGAAAAGACAGCTATGAGCATTTCTTGAAGATCCGGGAGCGGGAGCTGGGGCGGCTGCGCTGCTCTTTTGAAGGGGCGAAGGCTGCAGGATATGAGAAGTTTATCATGTTTCTTCATTATCCACCTACAAGTATTGGAGAGATGGAGAGTCCGTTTACCCTGATGGCACAGGAATTTGGCGCCGAGAAGGTAATCTATTCTCACTGTCATGGAGAGAAGCGGTATGATGACAGCTTTAAAGGCTATGTGGATGGAATAGAGTACAAGCTGGTGTCAGGAGACTATCTGAATTTTAAACCGGAGCTGGTTTTACGCTAATTATATTGTCTGGAAAAAATCCCTGGGAAGTATTATACTTTTCAGGGATGATTTTATGTGCTTTGAGAGAAAATATCTTCGGGGAGAAATGAGAAAATGAAGATTTACTACAGAGAGAAATCTGGCGGGATTGAGATTCTGCGGTGTTTTGGAATAGAGGGCAGAGTTGAGATTCCGGGAATGATAGATGACAAATTGGTAATTAGTGCAGCACCGTATGCATTTTCTAGCCATATGGATGAGAAGGAAGACCTGAAAAATGCCAGTCTGTGGGAAGTGTCAGATGGTCTTGAGTTTGGCAGAGAAGAGCATGTTCTGGCAGGAAATGACGTGGAGGAGATTGTTTTTCCTTACACTTTAAAAGAGATTGGACGATATATTTTTTATGGCTGCGGGAATCTGAAAAAGCTGGAGTTTTCTGACAGCCTGATGCAGATAGGCTGTGGTGCATTTACAGGCTGCCATGCATTGGAGAAGCTGACTGTTCATGTGAGACAGGGAAAGAAGTCAGGCGTTAAGGAAATGCTGGGCGAGATGTGGCAGAGGATAGATGTAAATTTTCTTTATGAGTATGAAGAAGCCAGACTTGTATTTCCGGAGCATTATGATGAGGCGGTTGAGAACACTCCGGCGCGTATTTTGTATACGGAATATCATGGATCAGGCAGTAATTACAGGCAGTGTTTTTATGATAAGGAGCTGAATTATCAGGAATATGACAGGCTTTTTGAAATGGCGGTAGCCATGGATAAGCTGGAAGTTCTGGTTGATATGTCATTTGGCAGACTGGAGTTTCCTTATGAACTGACCGGGAAAGCCAGGGAGAATTACAGGGAATATATCCGTAAGAATCTGGGAGATATTGCAGAATATCTGGTAAAGCAGGATGATATGCACAGATTGGAAGTGATATCCTCGCAAAAACTCTGGACACTGGAAGGAATTGATTCTGCCTTGGATTGTGCATCTAAGAGAAAAGAAACGGAAGTATCCGCATTTTTGATGAATGAAAGAGCAAATCTGGTGGATAATACGGCAGGAAGTGAACGTATAGATGTGGATAAGCTGCAAAATAGTCAGGAAGCTGACAGGACAGAGCAGGGGAAAAATGAACAATCACAAACTACAGAAAAATCTTTGAATAGAAGAACTATACTAAGAAAAAAGAGGTTTGAATTGTGATAGATATAGAGGAAAATAATGATGCAGCCAGAGGATAAAATACAGGAAATAGCAGAAAGAGCAGAGCGTTTGCAGGAAATCGGCGGCAGTATTCTCAGGGCTGCGCGGGATGAATTATATCTGGGAATGCGGTTTTTGGATGTGGCGCTGAGCAGTTTTTCTTATCAGATGGATGGTCAGGTCCATGGATTCGGAACGGATGGAAGAGTGATGTATTTCCAGCCGCAGATGCTGGGAGGCTTATATAGAGAGAACAGGATTCTGGTGAACAGAGGATATCTGCATATGGTATTCCACTGTATTTTCCGGCATTTTGCATGGAGCGGTACAGAAGGTAAGAAGAGGGCTGACGATGGAATCACAATCCAGGAACGTATGCGTGATCTGAGTTGTGACATTGCAGTGGAGCATATGATAGATGGAATGAACTATCGGAGTATCCGTTTCTCACGCAGTCTTCTGCGAAGGGAAACCTACCGTCTCCTTGAAAAAGAGGGAAAAACCCTCAACGCACAGAGAGTATATAAAATATTGTCAGAATGGAATCTGAACGAAAAGGATCTTACAAATCTGGAACAGGAATTTCGCACAGATGACCACAGATACTGGGAAAGTAAGAAACCGGATCAGAAACCGAATCCCATGCTCAGCCGCAAATGGGGGGAGATCAATGATGGAATCGAGACGGATCTGGAAACCTTTTCCCAGGAGGCAGGTGAGCGGGACGGAGATTTCCTGGAGCAGATAAAAACAGAGAACAGAAGCCGGTATGATTACAGAGAATTCCTGCGGAAATTTGCAGTTTTTCATGAAGAACTGGCAGTGGATGATGACAGTTTTGATTACAATTTCTATACCTATGGTCTGCGTCTCTATGGAAATATGCCGTTGATCGAACCATTGGAATCCAAAGAAGTTAAGAAGATAGAGGAGTTCGTGATCATTATCGATACCTCCATGTCTTGTTCAGGAGAACTGGTGAGAAAGTTTCTGGAGGAAACCTACGGTGTACTTAGTGAGAGTGAGAGCTTTTTTACAAAAATCAATGTGCACATCATTCAGTGTGATGAGAAAGTCCACACAGATAAAAGGATTACCTCCCGGAAAGAAATGAAAGACTATATGGAACATCTGGAACTGTATGGAGATGGCGGAACAGATTTCAGGCCTGCATTTGAATGGGTGGACAAACTGCTGGAACAGCATGAATTTCATAACCTGAAAGGGCTGATCTATTTTACGGATGGATTCGGGATTTACCCGAAGAAAATGCCACCATATAAGACTGCATTTGTGTTTATGCAGGATAATTACAGAGATGTGGATGTGCCGGTATGGGCTATGAAACTGATCCTGGATGAGGATGATTTTGAGAAGCCAGACAGGTAATGAAGAGAGAAAATTATAATTGCGGGAGCTGCAAATCGCGGAGTAATTCGTGGATATCAAGGAAATGAGAAAACTGAGTAAAAGTAAGAAGTGTTCAGCAGGAAAGGATTTACATTATGGATATAAAACGAGCAAAACAGGAGATAAAGGACTCAATAGAAGCATACCTTGCGAAGGATGAATTTGGAGAATACCTGATCCCGGCCATACGCCAGAGACCAATTCTCCTTATGGGGGCACCGGGTATTGGAAAGACGCAGATTATGGAACAGATCGCCAGGGAATGTAAGGTAGGTCTGGTATCTTATACTATCACACATCACACCCGTCAGAGTGCAGTAGGACTGCCGTTTATCAAAGAGAAAACCTTTGGTCAGGAGACTTTTTCTGTCACAGAATATACTATGAGTGAGATTATTGCCTCTGTCTATGAAAAGATGGAAAAAACAGGTCTCAGAGAAGGAATTCTTTTTATTGATGAGATTAACTGCGTATCAGAGACCTTGGCGCCTATGATGCTGCAGTTTCTTCAGGGAAAGACATTTGGCAATCAGAAAGTACCGGAAGGATGGGTGATCGTGACAGCAGGAAACCCGCCGGAATACAATAAATCTGTCCGCGAATTTGACGTAGTAACCCTTGACAGAATCAAGAGGATTGATGTGCAGCCGGATTTTGAAGTGTGGAAAGAATATGCCTATGAGCAGGGAATCCATCCGGCTGTGATCTCTTATCTGGAGCTTCGCAGAAAGAATTTCTACAGAATGGAGAACACAGTAGACGGACGGATTTTTGCCACTGCCAGAGGCTGGGAAGATCTTTCAAGGCTGATACAGGTATATGAAACACTGGATAAAGAAGTGGATAGAGAGGTGGTATATCAGTATATCCAGCATCCAATGATCGCAAAAGATTTTGCCGCATATCTGGCATTATACAATAAGTATAAGACAGACTATGCAGTGGAGGATCTGCTTCAGGGTAAATGGACACCCATCACTCTGGGTAAGATCCGCAATGCTTCACTGGATGAGCATCTGAGTATTGTTGGTCTGCTGAACGGAAAGCTCAGCCAGTTATTTGCAGACTGTTATTTTATGGATGCCTATGTGACAAAGCTCTATGGTTACATGACAGAATACAGAGATAACTTTCCGGAAATGACGCTGGAATCCATTTATAAAAAGGCAGAAAATGATTTTCAGACTACAAAAAAATCTGAGCTTCTCACTAAAAATGAAGAAAAAGTATTTATCCGTACAGTGGATTTTCTTGAGAAATTATGGATAGAACTGAGGGGAGAAACTGGTTCTGAAGATAAAACAGAGAATAATAAAGCTGTTGAAATTTCAGAAAAAGATACCTATGAGCGGGCAAAAACTGCTTTTACAGCGGAGGCAGACAACCTGGAAACTCAGACAGAATATATTTCTCAGACGCTTCAGAATGTTTTTGATTTTATGGAAGCAGCCTTTGGTGACAGTCAGGAAATGGTAGCCTTTATCACAGAACTGAATGCCAATTATTACAGCCTCTGGTTTATCCGTGAGAATGGTTCGGATCAGTATTATCGCCACAATAAAGGTCTGCTTTTCGACAATCGTCAGAAGCAGATTCTGGGACAGATGGAAGAGCTGGAGCAGGGGAACAGCTTTCCTCCTGTATTAAAATGATTGTATCTCAGGGAGATATGAAACTTAACAAATAGCTGCTTTTGTTAAGGAAAGTGTAAATGTCTGTCAAACATAAGCAAACCTGATTGTTTTTTGAAAATTTGGGTGATATACTCCACTAGTCAACAAAAAAATAATATTTTTTGAGTGAAAAGGAGTCTATTATTATTATGAAAAGAAAACTAATTGCAGGTCTTTTGACAGCTCTTTCAGTGACTATGGTTTGTCCGGCAGCATATGCATCTACAGATCATTATACAGACAGCAGCGTGGTTGGTGCTGATTCCGGATGGTCTGACTGGGATGCAGCCTGGGAAACAACAGCAGCTGATTTTACAAAGGTATCTTTAACACCTGGTGCTGATGATACACAGCTGAACTTTGCATGGTACAGTGAAAAAGGTGACAGTGATGCAACACCTGTAGTTCATTTCGGAACAGACAAGGACAATCTTGAAACCTTTGAAGGAACTGCCGGTGATGTAGATCAGAGTCTTACAGGAGACAAGGCATATGAATATAATCATGTAACAGTTACAGGTCTGGAGCCGAACACAACTTATTATTATACAGTTGAGAAAAATGGTGAGCAGACAGAGGTATCTGAGTACAAAACACAGGGTACAGATTCAGTAAAAATCCTCTATGTAGGTGACCCGCAGATCGGTGCTTCCAAAGGTCAGACACAGAATGGAGCAGAGCTTACCAATGAGTCCGGTGCAGCCAATAAAGCAGCAGAAAATGACGGATTTTCATGGAACCGTACTCTCAATACAGCGCTTGAGCAGAATCCGGATATCAACTTTGTGATTTCTGCAGGTGACCAGGTTAACAAAACCGGTGAAGCAAAAGAGGAAGAATATGCTTCTTATTTAAGCGCAGATGCTCTGAAGGGACTTGCAGTGGCAACTACAATTGGTAACCATGATTCTCTGAATGAGGATTATATGTATCATTTCAATAACCCGAATAATACAGAAAATGGTAAAACTCAGGCAGGTGGTGATTACTACTACAGCTATGGAGAGGGTCTTTTCATTGTTCTGAATACCAATAATTACAATGTGGCAGAGCATCAGAAAACAATTGAAGAAGCTGTCAAAGCTTACCCGGATGCAAAATGGAGAATTGTAACCATTCATCAGGATATTTACGGATCAGGTCTTGACCACTCTGACACAGACGGTATGATCCTTCGTACACAGCTTACACCTGTATTTGATGCAAATGATATTGATGTGGTTCTTCAGGGACACGATCATACATACAGCCGTTCCAAAATGCTTTATGGTGACGGACAGACTCATGGTAAATATGAGTTCAGTCTGAATGCAGACGGAACAGATTATGACTGGGATCATGCGACAAATGTAGATACACAGGAACAGATCGCACTTGCTCCGGAAGAGGGAGACACAGATGCACAGGTAGCACTGGATGCATTCCATGAGGATAATAACTGCTATACGATTGAGGAAGTTGACGGAGATACAGTTACAGATCCACAGGGAATTCTCTACATGACTGCAAACTCAGCTTCTGGTTCCAAATATTATGAGCTTCTTTCCACTCAGCAGGATTATGTGGCAGCCCGCAGCCAGAACTGGCTTCCAAGTTATTCTGTAATCACATTAACTGCAGATACCTTTGCGATTGATACTTACCAGATTACAGATGATGGCAAGGCGGAAGCAATTGATTCTACATTTACAATTAAAAAGACTGGTGCAGACGCAGCTGATGCTTCTGCAGATACTACAGACGGTTCCTCAGATGATACAGACACTGCTGCAGACACCACAGACAGTGCTTCAGACACAGCAGAAGCTGCAGATACATCCGCAGATGCAGCAGCAGAAGCTTCTGAGAATTAAGATAATCTTTCGCAAATAGTTTCATGAGTATGAAAAAAATAAAATTTACCGGGCTGCTTACCAGAAAAAAAGCGGTCCGGTATCTTATTTATATTTTATTTGTCTGTGTGTTCGCTGTTTTTGTCATTAAACTGAATCAGGTGGAAAAAACAGAGCTGGTGGTCCGGACAGGACAGACATTTGAGAAAGCAAAAGTAGTGAAAATCCTTCAGGATAATCTGGAGGAAAACGGAACCCGTGTGGGTGAGCAGAAGGTTCGTGTCCGTATGCTTACAGGAGTGAGAAAGGGGGAAGAGCTGGATATTACAAGTAGCTCAGGATATCTGTTTGGCGCTGCCTGCAAACCGGGGATGAAGGTAATTGTCATGCAGAGTGTTGCAGGTGATTCTACAGTTGCCAGTGTTTATACCCAGGACAGAGAAGGAGTTATCTATATTTTTGCACTGATCTACCTGCTGGTTCTCTGCCTGATCGGTGGAAAGCAGGGGATAAAGGGATGTCTGGGACTTGTCTTTACATTCTTCTGTGTGATCTTTGTATATCTGCCTCTGGTGTACCTGAAATATTCCCCCTTCTGGACTGCTGTATTTGTATGTTTTATCACTACACTGGTCACGATGTATCTGATTGGCGGACCTACACGGAAAACCTGTGCTGCAACACTTGGAACCCTTGTTGGTGTTATTCTTGCCGGGGTTTCTGCCTGGTGTTTCAGCAAGGCATCAGGAATTTCCGGATACAATGTTTCGGATATTGAGACCCTGATGACTCTCTGGAATACCAATCGTATCCAGGTTGGAGGTTTGCTTTTCTCCGGCCTTCTGATTTCCTGTCTGGGGGCAGTTATGGATGTTGCCATGTCCATCAGCAGTGCCATTGATGAGATTTACAGACAGAATCTGTCTTTATCCAGAAAGGAACTTTTTAAGGCTGGGCTGCGTGTGGGAAGAGACATGATGGGAACGGACAGCAATACGCTTATACTGGCATTTGCAGGAAGCAGTGTCAGTACTCTTCTTCTTGATTATTCCTATAATCTTCCGTACCAACAGATCATCAATTCCAATAATATCGGAATTGCGATCATGCAGGGGCTGGCAGGCAGTTTTGGGATCGTACTTTCGGTACCTTTTACTGTGCTGATCTGCACAATTCTTTTTCATAAAAAATAAAGCTGAATCATATATGAGAAGGTCACCCTATGATTTCCGGGTGGCTTTCTTTTGCGGTTACTGTTCAAGGGTATGCATAAGTCATTGTAAAAAGTGATGAATTTTAATCGAATCAAGTAAGTCCCCTGCGGAGGTTGCGAAAAGCAATAAGCAGGGGACTTACTTGTATCAGGAGGAGTGCAAGCAAAGATGTCATCTGTAAGTGGTATAATTATTTCGAAAACGCTGTACTGGTATAACATGATGTGATTTAAAATTTTAGTGCTTTAGCGCTTTAAAATGACATATTTTTAGGAATTTTTATGAGGAGGTTTTTTATTGGAAAATAGCAGTACAATTTTTGTAAGCAAATGAAATGTCGCCCAAAAAGAGACCACAAAAAATATGACAGGTGTATTATGAGAATACCTTTAAAAGGTGATTTAGCGGTAATGCTATATATCATACGTTGTGGATATATCTCACTGTTGCTATAATAAGTATACATAAAACACTGATAGATGAGGATGAGAAATGTTATTGGACAGATCTTTTAAGACAAAACTAAATGCTTACATAGTGAAAAATTATACAGAGCTTTGTAGAGATGATGACCAATACCTTATGTGGGATGCGGGTGAATCATTAGCAAAGGATGCGGGACTGACGAATAATGAAAGTCTGGATTTAAAGAGCCTGATAGATGAAGTGGGAGATACTTTTCACGACAAATTGTTCCAGTATATTGATAATAGCGGCATGACGGATGCAGAAATTTATAAGAAAGCAGGATTAGATAGAAAGCTTTTTTCAAAAATCCGCAGCAATCCGGCATATCATCCGGGGAAAAATATCGTGCTGGCACTGGCGATTGCTCTGGAACTTGATATAAATAAAACAAATGACCTTCTATCCCGCGCAGAGTATGCTTTTTCACCGTCAAACAAAGGGGATCTGATCATTAAATTTTTTATCGAACATAAAGTATACGACCGGATGGCAATTAATTTTATGCTTGATGAATATGGACAGCCGATTCTGGGTTAGGGCGTGCAGATTGCGAGAGTGATTTTTAAACATGCCCTGGAAATGGAAAGGAGAAAAAAGATGGGAGTATTAACAAAGCAGGAGCGAAAAGCGAAAATTGGGGATATCGTAGAGAAAGTAACGCAGATGTCAGACGAACAGCTTGGAAATGTTCACGAATATACTTCAGATGAATTTAACGAACCCAATCACGAGGCAGTAGCGTTAAATGCAGTTATTCAATTAAGCAGAAAGTATGGAAAAAGTGAAGATGGAAAATAAATTCTATGCATTACTTGCACCGGTTGGAGTTTATGAAATCGGTAAAAGAAAAAACCTTCCATCATGGAAAATGGATTCGGAGTTAATGAAGACAGCATTGATGCAGGGCTTGAAAATCCCGGATGACAATATACGGATTTCCGGCGAAGATGGAGTAGTTACAAGCAGGAGTTTTGCAAGGAATATTGCGGAAATTTCAAAATATGTTTCTGGAGAAGACGGATTTATATTTTATTTTTCAGGTCATGGAGATAACAGAGGATTATGCTTTTCAGATGCAGCAGTTTCCATTCAGAGCATCATTGAATTTATCAAAAAGATCAAAGCGAAAAGTAAGATCGTTATTATGGATTGTTGTTATTCTGGGGACTTCCGTATGAGTCAAAGTATGAAAATGGACATGGAAAAAACGGTAGATGATTTTGCGGGGCATGGGATTGCTGTCATGGCATCTTCAGCATCTGATGAAAAGTCCTGGCTTGGAGTGGGAGGAACGCATAGCTTATATACAGGAATTTTAACTACCGCTATGACAGTCAATCGAAAAATCCGACAGGGAAGAGTTTCACTGGCGGATATCAATGAGGAAGTGAAACAGCTTATAAAAATCTGGAACATGAAAAATCCAGATAGAATCCAGCATCCTATCTATCGTGCCAGCTTAGGCGGCACGATATTTTTTCAGGTAGAAGAATATAAACCGTATCAGTCTTTGCAGGTATATCTTGAGAAAAATGATTATATAATCCAGTCTGTTGAGTCGTTGTCTACGCTAAAGGAAAAGCGATTGGCAGTTTTTATTCTGGTAAAAGAGAAGAGCAATGCCAGGCAGTTGTCTGCGATTACGAGAGAAGCGGTACAGGAAGTAAAGTATGCAGATGTGTATTCGACACAAAAAATGGAAGATATCCATGGCCATAAATCAGCAGATGCTATATGGTTCTATTTTGGATATGATGAAAGCGATATGGTAAATCACCGATATTTTGCAACGGGTATCTGGTGCTGTAATAGCGAATTACAGAAAAAATATTTCAGGAATGAAAAGAATGCGGAAGTTATAGGTGGAATCTGGATCTCACAGGATTCTTCCTATGAAATCGTGCGAAAACTTCAACAAACCGATATTTCAGAAGAACAATTCCGGCAACAGGCAAAACAGCTTCTGAGCAAAACGGTATCTATGGCAGAGCAGTTTATTGCGGATCTGGAAGAGGTTGATAACAGAACCAAAACCATTAAGGAAGTTCAGCGGGAATATAAACCATGGATACGCCAGGTCTATGAGGAATATTACAAAATGACAGAAATTCCGGTACCGCCGGATGAACTGCATGACTGGTTTGGTGTGGTGGAGGATTTGGTGGGCTGCGTGCTGGATATGGCGCTGGAATTGAGAAAGGATGTAGAATTTAAAGGATTGGACAGATGGGTGTTCAGGAATTGCGTGCGGAGGTATTATGAGGACTTGGAGAGGTTGAGGGGGATGGAAGGCTAAGATTTGTAAAAAAATATAAAATATGTGAAAGATTGAGATAAAAATTGTGCGTTATGCATACTGCTATGATATAATTTATACGTTTATAGTTACGTGATTTGAAGTAGCAATATCAGAAAGTATGATTGGGTGTAAAATGTGTGAAGAAGAAAAACAATTGATAATTTTTCAGGATAGATTTTCCAATCTTTTAGAGGAAAATATAGAAGCTATTAAAGATGAGAGAAAACTTAGAGGTTTAATTAGTGATTATTTTCCAAAAGAAAAATGGCTGAATCATTTACTGATTTCATTGTACAAAGATGGAATTGTAGAAGAAATAGAAAAATGTGAAAGTGTGGAATTTGAAAGCTTTTTGCGATTTAAAAAGGATCTTACCAGTAATTATAGAACTCAGGAGCAAGAAGCTGAGTGGGCGGTAAATATATGGTTTGAGAGTTATGGAAACTATATTTTGAAAAAAGATAATAATGTTCGAAAGTATGTTCATAGAAATACGGCGATTAATTCTAAGGAGGCAAATGAATTAGTCGAAAAAATTATTCAGATTAGTCAAAATATGCATTATACTGAAAATGCACTACAAGATATTTTGACGATATTTCAAAATGCATCCCAATATCCCAATGTGTTAGGAAAATTATATATGTTATATCCAGTTTTGAAGCAATATTATGATACGGAAGAAACAGAATATTCTTATATTATGTATTATGCGATATATAATGAAAAATCTATTTGTGAATATGAGGATTATATGAATTTGTATAATACATTACTAAGTATGAAATGTAATGTGGATTATTATATTTATGGAATTTTTTTGTTAAAAGGTGCACATTCAAAGGATGGAGTAGTTAGCGTGAAGCTTAATGAGGAAAAAGGATATAAGTGGTGTGCATATTTTTTTGAAAAGTTAAAGAAGATGAATAATATTACAAAAACTAGAGGATTATATTTTCATATTGAAAATTTGGAATTCGCATTGGGTGTTGCATATTTGCAGGGAAAATATGTAAAAAAAGATATAAAAAAAGCTACTATGTGTTGGAAATCCATGCTTAAACGAAATGTAAATGAATATTCCGATATAGAGGATGCTAAAAAAGTTCTTCGTTGTGTAGGTGGGGCATATATAGGAAAATCGGTAACTGTATCGGTAGATGGAATTAAAGAATATGAAATCAAAGTTCAAAAAAATTTGAAGTTAGGATATAAATTCTTAGAGAAAGCGAGTGAATATGGAGATGCATTTTCATTATTCTGTCTGGCTGAGATGTATGAAAAGGGTGAGTATGTAAAAAAAGATTTTTTTCATGCAGTGCAATTATATGAACAGGCAGAAGAAAATGGAGATGATGAAGCTGCGGAATGGATAAAAGAAAATAAAACAGTTGTAGAATTAATTGATGAAGTAGTGGATATTAGCAAAGCGACTGAATATAATGATGAATTATGGTGTAGAATATATAAGATATTTGAAGAAGCGCCTCAATTCCCAGAGGTATTGAGATGCGTATATTTGTTGTATCCAGTGATAAAAAACTATGACACAGAGGAAAATTGTTATTCTAGAAATATATTCATGCTTCTGTTCAAAAAGGACTCATTATGTGGGTATGAAGATTACTTTGTGTTATTTAATAAAATGGCAGATTTAAGGTGGGATGGGGATTATTATCTTTATGGAATTTTATTAACTGGTGCGAAAGTAGAATGGAATGAGAATTTAATTGAGTTAGAATGTAATTTAGAAAATGTTATAAAATGGTTTGCATATTTTGATGAATTGATAAATTATGAAAATATTTTTTGTGTTCGATCTTTAATTGGGGAGGAAGCAGAAGTAAAGTTTTATTTAGGATGCGCATATATTCAAGGTCTATATATAGAAAAAAATACGCAAAAGGGGTATCGATATTGGAAGGAACTGCTAGCGATAGATGATGAATGGGAAAATTTAGAGCGTGCAGGTAGAATGCTGTTGACGATAGGAGCAATGTATTTGGGAAAAAGGTGTCATTTTGAGATGCCTAATGGTAAAATTTATGATTTTAAAATTAGAAAGAACAGAAAAGAAGGTTTAAAATATTTATATAAGGCAAGCGAACTGGGAAATGTAAAAGCAATATTATTGTTGGCAGAAATGTATGAACAGGGAAATTATGTGAACAAGGATGTTAGTAAGGCGTATCAGTTGTATAAGAAAGCAGAAGCAAAAGGTGATGAGAGCGCGCGAGAAAAGATTGCAGATTTAAGAAGTATGCTGGAATTAGAAGAAATATCATGTAGTAGCAAAGAGAAATTGATTGATATAGAAGAGCATAAAGATGAATTCATTCAATTAGATGAGAATGAATATGAACTTGTTGATGTAGACGAGACTGAAGATGAGTGGTACGGAGATGAACTCGTTGAAATAGACGAAACGGAAGATTTTGATGAAGATTGACTTGTATTTGTGATAAAATTATAGAAGAATATTAATAAAGAGAATGATAAAATGAATCTGTTAGATATATTTTTAGAAAAAAGAAAAATACCATCTATTGCAGTAAGTATCTTGCCAGAAGTGGCAAAACAGGCTATTTTGCAGAACCAATTACCCAGACTGAATACAAATAATATTTTTCTTAAAACAGGAGAATATTGTTGCTATATAGATAAAACGATTCTTTTAATTGATAAAACAAAGAAAATATATCAACATAAAGGCGGAAGTGCACCAGGCCTTTTTAAAGGAACGAGAATAATTTGGGGAAGTGGGCATCCAGTTGAGTATACAGAAACACAGCAGATCAGGGGGATTTTATATATTACAAATAAACGTGTGATTCTCCAAGCTAAGACAGAAGGATTCGATAAACAACATCGATACTTGACGGCGATTAAACCTTATCAAAATGCTATAGAATTACAGTATGGAACGAAAACCTATTGTCTGATTGTGGCAGATGGAAATTTGGTGTATCATGTATTAAAGATGATAAATTGAAACGAAGGAGAAGGGAAAATATGGACGGACAATTAAAGACTGGAACAATACTAACATCGGAAGCAGGCGAAGTTTATACTGTAAAGCAGTTACTTGGATCTGGCGGACAAGGAGAAGTATATTCAGTAGAAGCTAAGGGAATCTCTTATGCTTTAAAATGGTATTTTCCTAAAAGTGCAACCAAAAATCAAAAAGATATTTTAGATAATCTGATTATAAAAGGAAAACCCGATGAATCCTTTTTATGGCCACAGGATTTAATTTTTGAAAAAGAAGGAAAGCCATTTGGATATATTATGCCCCTTAGACCGAAGAATTATAAGGGAATTATAGATATGATGAAACGAAAAGCAGAACCAAGTTTCAGTTGTTTGTGTAAAGCTGCATTTAATCTTACGAAAGGGTATCGCGCTTTACATAATATGGGATATTGCTATCGTGATATATCTTTTGGAAATGTTTTTTTTGATCCAGATACAGGAGATGTATTGATTTGTGATAACGACAACGTTTCTTATAACAGTGCGCCAAGTGGCATTTATGGAACTCCGCGTTTTATGGCTCCGGAAATTGTTAATGGAAAAGCAAAACCATCTACAAATACAGATTTATTTTCGTTAGCGGTCCTGTTGTTTTATATGTTTATGCTAAATCATCCTTTAGAGGGAAAACTTGAGGCTGAAATTAAATGTATGGACTATCTGGCTATGAATCGATTATATGGAGAACATCCAGTATTTATTTTTGATCCAAAAGATACTTCCAATCGTCCTGTGAGAGGGTACCAGGATAATGCATTATTATTTTGGGACTTGTATCCGCGACAGTTAAAGGAGCTTTTTATAAGATCTTTTACTGTGGGAATTAATGAAGCAAATAAACGTGTAACGGAAGCAGAGTGGCTGGATGTTTTGGCAAATTTGATATCTGGTATTGAGATATGCCCTAACTGTCAGGCGGAAGTATTTTATGATATGGATAAAGTTAATAAAAATACTGCGCATATATGTTGGTCTTGCCAAAAAACAGTGAAGATGCCACATATATTAGTTTCCGGTAAGAGCGTGGTTTTACTTCAAAAGGGTAATAAATTGTATAAACATCATATTACAGGAAACAGAGATATGTCAGAAGAAGTTGGAGAAGTAGTAGAGAATCCGAAAAATCCGGATTTGCTTGGTATAAAAAATAAAACACAGGACAACTGGACATATATTCGAGCAGATGGAACACAAATTCCGGTAGCACATGAGAGGTCTGCTGCAATAGTTGAAGGAGCAAAGATAAATTTTGGTCAGTTAACAGGAGAATTTGTATAAAAACAGAATGATAAATTTTATGAAGCGAGGAAGAGAAAAATGAGTGAAATGAGAAGACCAGGTGGTAAGTTAGCGAGTAGACCATTACATTTTTTCTGGATTGTTGATTGTTCTGGTTCAATGTATGGCGATAAAATTGGAGCTGTTAACTGTGCCATCAGAGAAGTGATTCCAGAGATGAAAAATGCAGCAGATAATAATCCCAATGCGCAGTTAATGGTAAGAGCGTTAAAGTTTTCTACAGGTGCTTCATGGATTACAAGTGCACCAGTGAATATTGAAGAGTATGCATGGGATGATTTGGAAGCTGGAGGAGTGACTGACCTTGGTGAGGCCTATGATTTATTGGCAGCACAATTATCGATAGAGCAGCTTGGAGAAAGGGCGCTTCCGCCAGTATTAGTTTTATTGTCTGATGGACAACCAACGGATGATTACAAAACAGCATTGGAAAAGTTAAAGAAACTTCCATGGGGTAAAAAAGCTGTTAAGATAGCAATTTCTATAGGTCAGGATGCGGATGATGAGGTTCTTGCAGAGTTTACTGGAAATAGAGAATTAGTGTTACAGGCAAATAATGCGGAAATGTTAGTTAAAATGATAAAGTGGGCTTCAACCGCAGCCTCCGTAGTATCCTCTCCTGCAAGCATTGCTTCGGCAGGTGAGAAAAATAATGATGGAATATCTGTTTCGAATCCGGTTGTAGTAGATATGGTTGATAATATTCCAGATATTGATGGAGACGATGTGTGGTAAGGAGTGTATTCGAATGAGAAAAATCTGTTTGGGGCAATCTATTCAGGGAGCATCACATAAGAGAACTGGAAAAGAGTGTCAGGATTTTTTTAAAGTGGATGTACAGAAGGAGTATATAATTCTGGCAGTCGCAGACGGACACGGGAGTAAATCCTGTCCTTACAGCAGGACTGGTGCAATTTCTGCTACAAATGTGTTTCACGATGTGGTTAAAGAGTATTTAAAAGAATATCGTGGACAGTTAGAAAATCTTACAACATTTCTTCATAGAGAAGGAGAAGTCAGTTTTTCAAAAAATATTGAGAGAGCATGGCAATGGAAAATACGGGCAATTCAAGAAAACAATACAAAAATATCATCTAATACGCCTAAGGATATAAATGGAAAAATTAACTGGTCAGCGGTATATAAAATGTATGGTTGTACATTGTTGGGAATGTTAATTACAGATGAATTTATTTTTTCATACCAAATGGGTGACGGGGATATCATGTGTGTAGATTCGAATGGAGTTCGAACTGTAATAGATGGAGATCATATTTTAGGGGTTGAAACACATTCTCTTAGCGGAAAGAATGCATGGGAAAAATCTGTTACAAGCATTGTAAAGAATGATATTTTGGAACATACACCTAGATTATATTTTATGTCAACAGATGGACTGGCTAATAGTTATATTGATTCCAACGAATTTAAAAAGACTTGCCAAGATTATTATAATTTATTTATAGATCATCGCGAGAAAGATATAAAATGTAATTTAAACAAATGGTTAGAAGAAACAAGTGAGCTGGGTTGTGGGGATGATATTACACTTTTGATGTTGTATTTTGAAGGCTGAAAGTTGATTATTATGTGATGTGATTGGGAGAAAAAAGAATGAATACAATAGATTTGAAACCAATATTGCAGAAATATCCAGATGTAGTGAATAATAATAAGGGAAAATTAAAAAATATTCTTCGAGATATCTATCCAGAAATGAGCAGAGAGGTCAATATATTAATAGAAGTATTGGAATCAGGAATTGCTTTGCAAATGAGGCAATTAAATTATATTGAAAAGAAGGATATAAAGAATTATCTTTCTATTTTAGAAAAACTTTACGGAACATCTTCTATATATGGATTAGAGGCAATATATAGTTGGGCTGATGGATTGGGGATATTATACGATTCAATCGAGTCAACGGATAATAAAATAAGTAACGAAAATCCAATAGTGATGAAGGATAATATATTTGACATTAATTCTCTTGTGTATAAAGATAAAAATGTTGAAATGACATATTTGGGAATTGAAATAGTAGGAGGAGATAATCCGTATAGATTATCGATTAAATTTATTGCGCAAAATAAAACGGATGAAAAAATCACTTTCTATGATGAGATTGTTGTGGTTAATGGAATTGGATTTAGTATAAATACGTTTGCATATAGTCAGGCGGGATATAAGAAAATCATTGGTTTCAGTGTGGATTTAGAAAAATGTAAATATTGTGGGGTACAGGCAGTAAAAGACATACATGATTTAGCATTAAAATTACGTTATGTTATAAATGATAAAGACTATTATACAGATGAGATGAAGCTTAAACTGGTATTTATATAAGAAATACATAAAAATAAATGATAAGAGGATAGGCAATATGAATCCTAAAAGAGACGCTAGGATAGCTTTATGTAAATGTAAAGAAGGAAAGAAAACCTACGGAGTCCGCTTTGAAAAGAGTGAAGATGGGTGGAAATATACATGGGCTTTTAAAATAAAAGAGACATCGGCGAAAAGAGAAGGATATGAAAACACGCAGATTATTGGAAATATTTATCCCACAGAGAATTATCCAGGATGTCCATATTGTAGGACGAAATCATTTGTAGTTTGTGAATGTGGAAAGTTAAATTGCAATAATTATAAAGCTGGGGAGTTCGTTTGCGAATGGTGTGGAGAATCAGGAACATTAGTGGATTATGAGGGGGATGGATTTCAATCTGGTGAGGATATGTAAGACATTAAAGAGGCTTTAAATATAGCAAAAGTTTTTTTGACTGATTTGAGAATTTCGATGCGCACAAAACAGCAAAAACATACTTTACGGAGAAATAATATGAGTCTATATGCAATCGGTGACTTCCACCTGTCTTTTACGGTCAACAAACCAATGGACGTATTTGACAAGCGATGGAAGAATCATGTAGTTAAGATCGAGAAGTACTGGAAGAAAAAAGTAACGGAGCGTGACACTGTTGTGATCACGGGGGGATCATTCCTGGGGGCGGAATCTGGAGGAGTGTCAGGCGGATCTGGATTTTATTATGGCGTTGCCGGGCAGGAAGATTTTGCTTCGTGGAAATCATGATATGTTCTGGGATGCGAAGAAGACGGAGAAATTAAACGAGATGTTTAAGGGAAAGCTGGAGAGGCTGCGCTACTCTTTTGAGGTGGCAAAGGCAGCGGGGTATGAGAAATTTATTATGTTTCTGCATTATCCGCCTACCAGTATCGGAGAGATGGACGAACACTTAAGTCTGGTGGGGCTTTTAAACGGAAAATTAAGTCAGCTGTTCACAGAATGTTATTTAACAGATTCTTACATAACAAAACTGTATGAAATATATGGTATATTATAGAGACAACCTTGCAAATATTTCTCTGAAGGCAGTTTGTCAGAAAGCGGAGAATGATCTGGAGTCAGCAAGAAAAGCAGAACTGCTGACTCGAAATGAGGAGAAAACGTTTCTCAGAGTGAATACTTTTCTGGAAAATATCTGGCTGAAGATGGAAGGAATAACGCAGGCCGAATGTGATATTTACGAGAAAGTAAAGGAAGCTTTTTCCAGAGAGGCAGATGACTTGGAAAAGCAGACAGAAACGGTTGCTCAGACATTGCAGAATGTTTTTGATTTTATGGAGGCGGCTTTTGGAGACAGCCAGGAAATGGTAGCATTTATTACAGAATTAAATGCAAACTTTTACAGTATCTGGTTTATCCGGGAAAATGGTTCAGATCAGTATTATCGTCATAATAAGGGACTATTGTTTGATGATAGACAGAAACTGATCCTGGGGCAGATGGAGGAATTGGAAAGTACAATGAAACGGGGGATTATTGATGGTGTCTGAATTAAGATTTGAGACAAAAAAAATCAGAATGGCTGATCTGGGAAAGGAGAGCTGCGTGCCAGATCTCCTTGGAGAACTGACTATGCAGAATCAGCTGGAATTTCATCTGGACGAAACAGATGAGATCTATGAAGGATATGGACGCGTAAAAAGTGCTTATCCATATCGGCAGAGGAACACTTATACAAGAGAGCTTAAGGAGATGGAAATACATACAGCAGTTCTTGAGAACAGATATTTAAAGGCTGTATTTCTTCCGGAATTCGGAGGCAGGTTATGGGAACTCTGGGATAAATATACAGGAAGAAACCTGCTGTATACTAATGATGTTCTGCAGTTTAGTAATCTGGCAGTACGTAACGCCTGGTTTAGCGGAGGTGTGGAATGGAACATAGGTATTATCGGACATAATCCTTTTACAACTGAACCGCTTTACACCGCACAGACTGTTAATGAAGATGGGGAACCGGTTCTGCGTATGTATGAATATGAGCGTATTCGAAAAGTGACTTATCAGATGGACTTCTGGCTGGAAAAAGACAGCAGCTTTTTGAATTGCCGGATGCGTATTGTAAACGAGGGAAAAGAAGTAGTACCAATGTACTGGTGGAGTAATATGGCGGTTCCGGAATACGAAAACGGAAGAGTTGTTGTGCCGGCAGTACAGGCATTTACATCAAGAGGAACACAGGTTACGAAGGTAGATCTTCCGATAGTAGAGAATATCGATATCTCTGATTATACTGCTATAAAAAAATCTGTAGATTACTTCTTTGATATTCCGGCTGGATGTCCGAAATATATAGCAAATATAGATGAAACCGGTTATGGTTTATTGCAGATTTCGACAGATCGTTTACGTAGCAGAAAGCTTTTTTCCTGGGGAAATCAGGATGCGTCTAATCACTGGCAGGAGTATCTCACAGATAAGGCAGGACGTTATCTGGAGATTCAGGCAGGACTTGGAAAGACACAGTATGGATGTATTCCGATGGCGCCTCACACAGCCTGGGAGTGGATGGAACAGTATGGTTCTGTTCAGATTTCTGAAGATGTGCTGGAGAAAGAATACAGGGAACGTACAGTTCTGGTAACCGAAAAGATTCTTGAGACAGGACTTCACGAAAAGTTGAAAGAGAAACTGGAAACATCAAAAGAGACGTCAAGAAAGAAAGCGCAGACAGTATATAGAGGAAGCGGATATGGGGCACTTACAGTGCATGGAGAAAGTACAAAACATCTGGAATTTTCTATGAAAGCTGTAAATGAATCTCAAGCTGAAAATTCAAAAGAAGAGGCAGGTTTGGAAAAATGGAAGCATTTTTTTGAAACAGGAATTTTGCATTGTCCGAAACCACTGGAAGCACCAGATGAATTTATGATAGATGAGACAAATGTAGATTTTCTGGAAGCTCATATGGAAGAAAATGCACAGAGCTGGTATGCGTACTATCAGCTTGGGCTGGGATATTATCGAAAAGAAGACTACGGGAAGGCAGAGAAAGCTTTTGAGGATTCGCTCAAATTGAGAGAAAGTGCATGGGCATTCCATGGTCTTAGCTGTGTAAAACTGATGCAGAATGAAAAGGATCAGGCTGGCAGATATATCCTTCAGGGAATGGCGTTTGAGCGAAAAGAACTGTCCTATCTGAAAGAAGGATTCAGAATTCTTTTGCTGGCAGAGAAATATGAAGAATTAAGTCATTTCTATCGGAAATTGGATAAAGAAGAACAAGAAGACAGCAGACTGAAACTTGGGTATGTCCAGGCACTTCATGGGCTGAAACAAGATAAAAAGGCGCTTGATCTACTGGAAAGTAAAGGTGGTCTCATACCAGAGGATATTCGTGAAGGAGAGGATTCCCTGGGGAAAGTCTGGAAAGAATTGTATAAAAGTGTCTATAAAAAAGAGGGAAAACTTCCACATAAATTTAATTTCCAGGCAAATTAGCATTGGATTTTCAGATAAATAGTGGTATGCTGATGGATAGAAAGATGATTTGAGATAAAGGATCATACAGGAAACGAGGAGGAATATAAAATGGAACTTGAAGTATTAAGAAAAGATATGGTTGCAGCTATGAAAGCTAAGGATAAAGTGACAAAGGAAGCGGTGTCTTCTCTGATTGCAGCAGTAAAGAAAGTAGCTATTGATGAAGGCTGTCGTGATGAGATCAAGAGTGATCTGGTTGACAGAGTAATCCTGAAAGAGCTGAAAACTGTAAAAGAACAGCTGGATACCTGTCCGGAAAGCCGTGAGGATCTGAAGGCTGAATATCAGGCAAGGTATGATGTGATTGCCAAATATGCACCAAAACAGATGGATGCAGCAGAGGTAAAGACATATCTGGAAGAAAAATTTGCAGATGTGATCGCAACGAAAAATAAGGGGCAGATCATGAAGGCTGTTATGGCTGATATGAAAGGAAAAGCAGACGGAAAGGTGATCAATCAGGTTGTGGCAGAGCTCTGCAAATAGTATGTGAAGAATAGGATCATCCAGCAGATTTGGTATGCAGAAAGCTGGATAGTTATCAAAATAGCCGCAGTATGCTGGAATGTCCGGATACTGCGGTATTTTATTAGGAGGTGAATATATATATGGAGTTTCAGCATGAACTGATCATTCCTAATGAGGGATTTCCGTTTAAGGTTTTTCTTTTTGAAGGAGGAAATGGCAATTATGTGCGTGAGAAGCACTGGCATACGTCTGTAGAGATTTTTGCTGTGATGGAGGGGCGCCTGGATTTTTTTGTAAATAAGGATGAATATCCGCTGAAAGCTGGAGAGCAGATAATCATTAATTCCAATGAGACCCACTCTATCCATGCTGTGGAGAAAAATAAAACAGTAGTTCTGCAGATTCCTCTGAAACAGTTTGAGAATTATTTTACTGCCCAGAGATATATCCGTTTTCGGGGGCAGGAGGAGCTGGTGGATAAGAAACTGGCTTCTTTGCTTCGTAAATTATATCATGTGTATTCCGAGCGGAAAATTGGATATGAGTTCCGGACAATTTCTATTTTTTACGAGATTATGTATATCCTGGTGAAGGATTACCGTGTGACAGAGACCAGGGAGAAGGATATCCGACACAGCCGCCGTCTGGATGCATTGTCAAAAATCACCACATATATGCGTGAGCATTACAGGGAGGAACTGAAGCTTTCTGATGTGGCGGCTACTTTTGGATACTCGGATGCATATTTGTCGCGAATGTTCCAAAAATATGCAAAAATCAACTATAAAACTTATCTGCAGGATATCCGTATGGCATATGCGTACAGGGATTTGCTGAATACAGACCATACAATTAGTCAGATTGCACTAGATAATGGATTTTGCAGCAGCAGGGGTTTTTCCGGGGAATTTCAGAAAAGATATGGGGTACTTCCAAGTGAGATGCGAAAACAGATAAATGAAAAAGGTCAAAAAAACGCTATAGATTAGACAAGAAAACTGGCGAAAAGTACCCTTTATTCTGATATATTCTAAGCACAGTCAAGAAAACGTAATATCTACAGAATATAAGGAGGTTTTTGAAGTGAAAATTCAGAATGTAACAGATGCTTCCTTCCGTAAATATGGAAAGGTGCTTGAAGGGTATGACTTCAGTGCTCTTCTCAAAGAAATGAAACATACACCGGTTCCGGATGATGTGGTTTATGTACCATCTGTTGAGGAGCTGGAAGCTCTGGATGTAGCAAAAGCACTGCAGAATAAAGGATTTGGCGGAATCCCGATCGAAATTGGATACTGCAACGGACATAATAAGAAATTAAATGCAGTAGAATATCACCGCAGTTCAGAGATCAATGTAGCGGTAACAGATCTGGTGCTGCTTATCGGAAGCCAGCAGGATATCACAGATGATTTTACATATGATACTTCTAAGATCGAAGCATTCCTGGTACCTGCAGGAACAGGTATTGAAGTATATGCAACTACACTTCATTATGCGCCATGCAATGTACAGGATGGCGGTTTCCAGTGTGTAGTCGTACTTCCGGCAGGAACCAATACAGATCTTACATTTGAGACAGCTAAGACAGGCGAGGACAGCCTGCTGACAGCTAAGAACAAATGGCTCATTGCACATGAAGATGCGGCAATCGAGGGTGCAGTAAACGGACTTCGTGGAGAGAATATCACCATTGACTGAGTTGCTCGGAATCTGTGGCAGTAGAGTATCAGAATATAGTAAATGAATAACAAAATCATATAAATACATATCAAATATGGAGGAATTTATATTATGAACAATATACCAGTAGTAAAACTTGGATTAATCGCAGTAAGCCGTGACTGTTTTCCGATTCAGCTTTCTGAAAAGAGACGTGCAGCAATCAAGGAAACTTATAAAGGTGAACTTTATGAATGTCCTGTAACTGTTGAGAACGAGAAGGATATGGAGAAAGCTCTTGAAGATGTAAACAAAGCAGAGTGTAATGCGCTGGTTGTTTTCCTTGGAAACTTCGGACCTGAAACTCCTGAAACTCTGATCGCAGAGAGATTTGACGGACCTTGTATGTATGTAGCAGCAGCAGAAGGTGACGGTGATATGATCAACGGCAGAGGTGATGCTTACTGTGGTATGCTTAACTGCTCCTACAACTTAAAAATGCGTCATCTGAAAGCATATATTCCGGAATATCCTGTTGGAACAGCAGATGATATTGCAAAGATGATCGCTGATTTCGTACCGGTTGCACGTGCAGTCATCGGTGTCAGCAATCTTAAGATCATTACTTTCGGACCACGTCCACAGGACTTCTTCGCATGCAACGCACCTATTAAAGGCCTCTATGAGCTGGGTGTTGAGATTGAAGAGAACTCAGAGCTTGATCTTCTTGTTTCTTTCAAAGAGCATGAAAATGATCCTCGTATCCCGGAAGTTTGTGCAGATATGGCAAAAGAGATGGGCGAAGGCAAATATTATGCTGACCTTAATGTGAAAATGGCACAGTTTGAGCTTACACTTCTTGACTGGGCAGAGGCTCATAAGGGAGCAAGAAAATATGTTGCATTTGCTGACAAATGCTGGCCAGCATTCCCGTCACAGTTTGGATTTGAACCTTGCTATGTAAACAGCCGTCTGGTTTCCAGAGGAATCCCGGTATCCTGTGAGGTTGATATCTACGGAGCACTTAGTGAGTACATCGGACTTTGCATTTCCAATGATGCAGTTACACTGCTTGATATCAACAACTCTGTTCCACAGTATATCTATGATGAAGATATCAAAGGAAAATACGATTACAAGCTTACTGATACATTTATGGGATTCCATTGTGGAAATACTCCTGCATGCAAGATGTGTGATTCCAGAGCTGTTAAATATCAGCTGATCCAGCACAGACTTCTTGAGCCGGCAGGATCTGAACCAGACTTTACAAGAGGAACTCTTGAAGGTGATATTGCTGCATCTGACATTACATTCTATCGTTTACAGTGCAATTCCGAGGGCGAGCTGGTTTCTTATGTTGCAGAAGGTGAAGTACTGGATGTACCTACAAGATCATTCGGTGGTATCGGTATTTTCGCAATCAAAGAAATGGGAAGATTCTACCGTCACGTACTGATCGAGGGCAACTATCCGCATCATGGAGCAGTTATGTTTGGACATTACGGAAAAGCATTCTATGAGGTAGTGAAATTCCTTGGACTGGATGTTAAGAAGATTGGATACAACCAGCCGGCAGGTGTAAGATATCCGACAGAGAATCCATGGGGTTAATGAGAAATCAGTAAAACGGGTTATTAATGTTCATGTGATGTGAATGAATCTGAATACAGAATAAATAAACTGACACTATATTAAAGGCATCCCGGGGCTTTGCTCTGGGATGTATTAGATTAGAAATAGAAAAGGAGCGCACTTATGTATTATATCGGTATTGATCTTGGTACTTCCGCTGTAAAACTTCTTCTTATGGAAGAATCAGGAAAAATCTGTAACATCGTATCCAGAGAATATCCATTATTCTTCCCACATCCGGGCTGGTCTGAGCAGAAACCGGAGGACTGGTTCATACAGAGCATGGAAGGCATGAAAGAACTGACAAAGGATATTGACAGAACTCAAGTAGCAGGAATTGGTTTTGGCGGCCAGATGCATGGTCTGGTAACACTTGACAAGGATGATAATGTGATCCGTCCTGCAATCCTCTGGAATGACGGACGTACAGGCGAAGAGACAGAATATCTGAATACAGTGATCGGAAAAGACAAACTTTCACAGTATACAGCAAATATTGCTTTCGCAGGCTTCACAGCACCGAAGATCCTCTGGATGCAGAAAAATGAGCCTGAGAACTTTAAGAAGGTAGTAAAGATTATGCTTCCTAAGGATTATCTGGCATATCGTCTGTCCGGTTCTTTTTGTACAGATGTTTCTGATGCTTCCGGTATGCTTCTTCTTGATGTGAAGAACCGCTGCTGGTCAAAAGAAATGCTGGAGATCTGTGGAATCACAGAAGAGCAGCTTCCGAAACTGTATGAGAGTTGGGAAGTAGTAGGAACTCTGAAACCTGAGATTGCGAAAGAGCTTGGATTCAGTGAGAATGTAAAAGTTGTTGCAGGTGCAGGTGACAATGCGGCAGCTGCTGTAGGAACAGGTACAGTTGGTGACGGTCAGTGTAATATTTCTCTTGGAACATCCGGAACTGTGTTTATTTCCAGTAAAAACTTTGGTGTGGACGAAAATAACGCACTTCATTCTTTCTGTCATGCAGATGGAAGCTATCATCTGATGGGATGCATGCTCAGCGCAGCTTCCTGTAACAAATGGTGGGCAGAGGAGATTCTTCAGACAAAGGATTTCGCAGCAGAGCAGGCTCCAATTCAGAAGCTGGGAGAGAATCATGTATTCTTCCTTCCATATTTGATGGGAGAACGTTCACCTCATAATAATCCTGATGCAAGAGGTGTATTCTTCGGAATGTCCATGGACAGCACAAGAGCAGACATGACACAGGCTGTTCTGGAAGGTGTTGCCTTTGGTCTTCGTGATTCCCTGGAAGTTGCAAGAAACCTTGGAATCAAGATTGAGAGAACCAAGATTTGCGGTGGCGGAGCTAAGAGCCCACTGTGGAAGAAGATTATTGCAAACGTTATGAACCTGAAGGTTGATGTTCTGGAGAACGAAGAAGGACCGTCCATGGGTGGAGCTATGCTGGCAGCAGTAGGCTGTGGTGCTTACCCGGATGTAGAAACCATCGGTAAGAAATTTGCCAAAGTTGTTGATACAGTAGAACCGGATCCTGAACTGGTTGCAAAATATGAAGAGAGATATCAGAAGTTCAGAACTCTGTATCCGGCGATGAAGCCATTGTTCTAATCGAATATCTGCCTGACATACTGGGGTTGTTGTGCTTATTTAGCACAACAACCCCATTTTGACGTACATCTGATGATGACCAATCACCATAGCCTATTTGATTATGACATATCAGGAAAAGGGCAGCTTCAGGAATTCTTCCATGGCTCTGCTGATATAGCGGCCTTTCTTCCAGTAAAAAAACACAGTGCGTTTACTGCTCTGACCGGGCAGCTTATAAAAAACAAGTTCTGAATTTGTTGGAACTCTGGAGAGCAGAAGATCCCCGATGAAAGTGATACCCATTCCCAAACATGCAATATTATAGGCAGTCATCTGCTGATCCAGGCGAAATACTACAGAAGGCGAAAAGTGATTTTCCTGACAAATGGTAAGTGCACGCTTACCGGTATCATTATCTGAACGAAGAATAATAAATGGTTCGTTCTCGAATTTGTTTAATGGAACAGAAGGAATATGAGAAGAACGGAACTGCCCGTTCCGGATTTCCTCAATAGGAATCTGATATTCCTGCAGTCTGGTATTTACTGAATAATTTTTGGGAACCGCTAGAAGAAGTTGTTCTTTCTGGTAGATATAATGTTCAAAAATCTGGTTATCCAGAATACAGTTATCGATTACCAGATCTAACTTTCCGGCCTGGAGAAACTGGGATAGCTTTGCTGTACTTTCTTCTACAAGAGAAATTTGAACATGGGGGAATTTTTGGGAAAAATCAGCAATAAGGGGAGGCAGAATCCACGAAGAAAAAAAGTTACTGCCACCTACATTAAGAGTTCCTGTTTTGAGATTTCCCAGATCCAGTAGGTAGTTTTCGAGATTATTTTCAATATCCATGACTTTTTCAACAGCCTGTATATAATGTTTTCCAACTTCAGTTAACTGCAAAGGTTTGGTACTTCGATCAAAAATAGGATAGCCAATACGGTTTTCCATACGTTTTACATTGGCGCTTAAAGAAGGCTGCGAAATGAAAAGAGCAGCAGCAGCTTTGGAAAAGCTTTTTTCCTTGTAGACCTCATAGATGTATTCCATTCCCTGAAACATATAAACTCCTCCGATATATAATTTAAACACTATATATTTTATAAAAATATATGTATTTGATTATATTATAGCAGAGATATATAATGAGGGCAAATACATGGGAGGGCGAATAACTATGAAAAAAACAGACTATCGTGTAGAAAGGGATTCTATTGGTGTAAAGGATATTCCGGAAGATGTATATTATGGAGTACAATCCTTACGTGCGGCTGAAAATTTTCACATTACGGGGCTGAATATGCATCCGGAAATTATTAACAGTCTTGCATACATAAAAAAAGCAGCAGCGATAACCAATTGTGAGGTGGGGCTTCTTGAGAAGAAAAAAGCACAGGCGATTGTCCAGGCATGTGATGAAATTGTTTCAGGAAAATTCCATAATGAATTTATTGTGGATCCTGTTCAGGGAGGAGCTGGCACATCTTTAAATATGAATGCCAATGAAGTAATTGCAAATCGCGCGATTGAGATACTGGGAGGAAAAAAGGGCGATTATACAATTATAAATCCTAACGATGATGTGAATTGTGGACAGTCTACCAATGACGTTATTCCTACTGCCGGTAAAATGACTTCTCTTCGTTTGTTGCAGAATCTGAAAAAACAGCTTCTTCGCCTCTATGATGCTCTTAATGAAAAAGCTACAGAGTTTGATCACATAATAAAAATGGGGCGTACACAGATGCAGGATGCAGTACCAATTCGTCTGGGACAGGAATTTAAGGCATATTCGGTAGCAATCATGCGTGATATCCACAGAATGGATAAAGCAATGGATGAAATGCGGACTCTTAATATGGGAGGTACTGCTATCGGAACAGGAATTAATGCAGATGAGGGCTATCTGAGAAGAATTGTTCCAAATCTCACTGAAATATCGGGAATGGACTTTATACAGGCTTTTGATCTGATTGATTCCACTCAGAATCTGGATCCATTTGTAGCCGTTTCCGGTGCTGTGAAAGCATGTGCGGTAACTCTTTCCAAAATGTCAAATGATCTCCGTCTGATGTCCTCCGGTCCACGTACTGGTTTTGGGGAGATTAATCTTCCGGCAAAACAGAATGGTTCCTCTATTATGCCAGGTAAAGTTAATCCGGTTATTCCTGAAGTAGTGAATCAGGTTGCTTTTAATATTATTGGTAATGATGTTACCATTACCATGGCTGCAGAGGCTGGTCAGCTGGAATTAAATGCGTTTGAGCCGATTATTTTCTATTGCATGTTCCAGTCTATCGATACTCTTGGCTATGCAGTCCAGACATTGGTGGATAATTGTATTGTAGGAATTACGGCAAATGAAGAAAGATGCCGTTATCTGGTAGAAAACAGTGTAGGTATTATCACTGCAATCAGCCCCCATCTTGGATATCAGAAGGCTGCGGATATTGCAAAAAAGGCAATTAAGACAGGCGAATCTGTAAGAAGTCTGATTCTGAAAGAAAAGCTTATGGACGAGGATGAACTTAATCGCATTCTGGATCCGATCCATATGACGGAACCTGGTATTTCCGGAAAAGATTATCTTATAAAAAAATAAGAAAAAAACAGGCGGGAAAATTTTCCCGCCTGTAAAATCGTCTGGACACATATCATATATAAATATGATTTTTATATTTTTGAATTATTCGATTGATTTCAACTGGATTAGAACAGACCTGTGATCTTACCTGTCTCGTCTACGTCGATTCTCTCAGCAGCCGGAACTTTAGGAAGACCTGGCATTGTCATGATCTCGCCTGTAAGAGCTACGATGAATCCTGCACCAGCGGAAATCTTCAGGTTACGTACTGTAACTTCGAAGTCAGTAGGAGCACCCAGTTTAGTCTGGTCATCTGTTAAGCTGTACTGTGTCTTAGCTACACAGATCGGGCAGTTGCCAAAGCCAAGAGCTTCTAACTGTTTCGCCTGTTTCTGAGCGTTAGCTGTCAGAACTACTTTCTTACCGCCATATACTTTCTGAACGATCTGGTTCAGTTTGTCTTCGATAGAACCTTCCAGTTCATATGCATAGGAGAAGTCGTTTGGTTCTTCAACAAGACGGATAACTTCTTCTGCAAGTTTGATTCCGCCTTCGCCGCCTTTTGCCCACACTTCAGAAAGAGCAACGTTAACGCCCAGTTCTTTACATTTAGCTTCTACAAAGTCAAGCTCTGCTTTTGTATCTGTAGGGAATGCGTTGATAGCAACAACACATGGAAGTTTGTATACGTTTTTGATGTTGGAAACGTGTTTTAACAGGTTCGGGATACCTTTTTCAAGAGCTTCCAGGTTTTCATTGTTAAGGTCAGCTTTAGCAACGCCACCGTTGTATTTCAGGGCACGTACTGTAGCTACGATTACAACTGCGCTTGGTTTTAAACCAGCCATACGGCATTTGATATCAAGGAATTTCTCAGCACCAAGGTCAGCACCAAAACCAGCTTCTGTGATTGCATAATCAGCAAGCTTCATAGCCATCTTTGTAGCTGTTACAGAGTTACATCCATGAGCGATGTTTGCAAATGGTCCACCGTGAACGATTGCAGGTACATGCTCCAGAGTCTGAACCAGGTTTGGTTTCAGAGCGTCTTTCAGAAGAGCTGTCATAGCACCTTCTGCGTGAAGATCACCAGCTGTTACCGGTTTCTGCTCAGATACTTTGCCATATGTATAACCAATGATCATCTTGGAAAGTCTATTCTTCAGGTCTGTGATGTCGCTTGCAAGACAGAGAACTGCCATGATCTCGGAAGCAACTGTGATGTCATAACCGTCTTCACGAGGCATACCGTTTGTTCTTCCTCCAAGACCATCGATCACGTTACGAAGCTGACGGTCGTTCATGTCCACGCATCTCTTCCATGTGATCTTACGTGGGTCAATGTTCAGTGCATTGCCCTGGAAAATGTGGTTGTCGATCATTGCTGCAAGAAGGTTGTTTGCAGCTCCGATTGCATGGAAGTCACCTGTGAAATGAAGGTTGATATCCTCCATTGGAACAACCTGTGCGTATCCGCCGCCTGCAGCGCCGCCCTTAACACCGAATACCGGTCCAAGAGATGGCTCACGAAGTGCAACCATTGCGCTCTTTCCAAGTCTCTGCATTCCATCAGCAAGTCCTACAGTTGTAGTTGTTTTTCCCTCACCAGCCGGGGTCGGGTTGATTGCTGTTACAAGGATCAGTTTTCCGTCTTTCTTGTCGCTCTCTTTTAAGAGATTGTAGTCGATTTTTGCCTTATACTTTCCATACTGCTCCAGGTATTTGTCATCAATACCAGCTTTCTCTGCAATCTGGGTAATCGGCAGCATTTCGCATTCCTGTGCGATTTCAATGTCACTCTTGTATCCCATTGTAACTTACCTCCTTTTTACGTCACCGCTGTTACAGCATGACGCCTCCGCTTAATTTGGATTTATCAAAACGGATCCTGGTGCAGGCTCAAACACCCGCACTCCAGTCCGCTTTAATCAAAAAATATACAGCTCATGCATTTAGAAAACTTTAAATCTCGGTTAACTTTCACGCAGAATCTGTTTTACAATAACCTTACTGCTCTTTCGCTGCTTTCAGAAAAGCCTTCAAAGAGCCAATGATCACATCTCCCATAACCGCCATATCTTCCGCAGCAAAGGATACCGGGAAATTGTCGGAAAACAGGATCTGGGAAGACGGCGGGAACTCATCGTCCCCCTCCCACAGGATCATCTGGATCTGATATCCCGGATAAATGGAAAGCTCATAAGCCACATCTCCGAATTTCACCGGAGTGCATTTCATATGATCCATTACAAGCCGGAAATCATCCAGTCTGTTTCCATAGGTAAATGCAAGCCTTTTGATACAACGTCCGTCAAACTGTCTCAGGTACACTTCTCCCCATGGCATTTCCCGGTAAGTTTTAAACCTGCCAGTCCCCACAGAGGCGGAACCATTTAACAGAAAACGAATGGTAAGAATCTTTGCGTAGATCATATCCTCCAGAGGATAACATTTCTTCTCATCTGCCACATGTTTTACCTGGAAATCCGGATATGTGATCTTATATTCAGAGCCCAGGAAAGTCAGAGTAAATTCCTTAGCCTCTTCATCATATGGAATGGAAAGTCTGGATGCGATCTCCTTCGGGTCAGCTTTTGCATACAGCTCAAGATAATGCTCCCATGGCATTCTCTCCTTGCTGTCTTTATCATAATTTAAGTCATCAATTGTAAATGGCATTTTATTAATTACTTCCTGTTCTGTAAATCATTCATTACATCAGGGAACATTCCCGTATCTGTATGAGGAATAAAGCACGCTCCTACAAATTCGTCCATATAAGTTGGCACTGTAGAAAGCTCCATATATGTCATGTTTGCAGCAAGCTCATAGGTCTTCTTCTCGGCCTCTGTAGAAAGAAGCATCAGATAGGAACCCGTCAGGGAAGAGTTGCCGATATAATGGAATTTCTCCAGAGGGATATCCGGGAACATTCCGATGTTTACAGCATTTCTCATATTGATTCCGCTTCCAATACCACCGGCAACGTATACATCATCGATCATGCTCACGTCAAAATCAAGACTATTTATCATAGTTCTGATAGCTGAGAAAATAGCACCTTTGGCACGGATAAAGTTGTCAATATCAACCTCTGTGATCTCAATATCCTTCACAGAGCCTGCATCCTTTTCAAATGCGATCACATAGCTTCCCATTCCGTATTTATCGTGACGGATTCTCTCCCCCTCACGGACAAATTTACCCTTAGGGTTGATGATTCCGCACATAAAAAGCTCGCTGATCACATCAATGATTCCGGAACCACAAAGTCCAACCGGCTTGGTTCCCGGTTCTCCAACTACTTTATAAGTTGGTTCCATAGTCTCCTTATCAATGGTACAAGCTTCAATAGCTCCATCAGTTGCACGCATACCACAGCTGATATCACCACCCTCAAAAGCCGGACCAGCGGAACATGCACAGCTCATCATAAAATCAGAGTTGCCAAATACCAGCTCACCGTTAGTTCCAAGATCGATAAATAAAGAAAACTCTGGTCTGTTCCAGATCATGCTTACTAAAGTTCCGGCAGTGATATCACCGCCTACATAGCTTCCGATATTTGGCGCAATGATAATATGCGCATCTTTATTGATAGCAATTCCCACATCAGAAGCAAAAAGGGAATTGGTTTTGAAGAATGCTGGAATATACGGCTCCATACGGACCGGATCCGCGTTGATCCCGGCAAACAGATGATTCATCGTTGTATTTGCTCCCACAGACATTCTGTAAATATGGCTGGCTGGAATGCCTGCACTTTTACACATCTGTGCGATCATTGGATTGATTGTCTCTTTAATGACTGCATCCTGCAGTTTCTTCTTACCGCCTGGCTTCTGCTGTTCGATGATACGGTTGATAACATCTGCTCCGAAACGGATCTGTCCGTTTCCAGAGGAAGCCTTGGCAAGAATCTCTCCGGTCTCCATGTTGATCAGGACTGCAGAAACAGTTGTGGTACCAATATCCACTGCAAGTCCGCCCACTACCACTTCTTCATCTTTTCCGAAAATATCGTATACAAAAAGATCATTAGGAGCAGTACGAACTACACATTTTACTTTGAAATGATTTTCCCGGAGGACATCCGGCAATTTTCTTAATACAGCGTAAGGGATCCTTACCTGTTTCAGATTCATGTATTTCTTTAAAGCTCTTGTAAGGCGCTCATTATCCGGCATGGTGTCATCAAGACTTGGCTCATTCATATCAAGTTCAATTACATCCAGACTGTTTCTGAGCTCAATACCGGTCATTTCTACGTCTCTTTTGGAATTCTCGAAAATGGCAATTTCCTCTTTGGAGCTGAGATCTGCAACCTTCATTCTGCTCTTGTAAGCAGACGCAATATCAGGTACCAGTACGGTCACATCTGCACAGATCTTGCTGGTGCAGGCAAGACGCCATCCCTCCTGATATTCTTCCTCACTGATATGTAAGGTTTTCTTGCTGTCCAGTTCTCCTTTTTTTAACTGTACCCGGCACTTTCCGCAGGAAGCATTTCCGGAGCACGGCGCGTCGATGGCCACATTGGCCTCTCTGGCTAATTCAAGTAAATTGTCCCCCGCATTGGCAAAATGTTCTACCACACTGCCATCTTCAAAAGAAAATGTAACCTTAAACATCCGGCACTCACCTTTCTCATATGGTCATATCTGCAAAAACTGGTTATTGCTCACCACATGGGCAATAACCAAAACAGACATTTTTTACATCTTATCCGTTAGAAAAAGGGACTGAGGCCAAAGCCCCAGCCCCTCGTTATATCTACGTCCCTATTAGAAATGAACTATAGATAATTACAGTTCAAGATAGGAATCAGCATACAGGGTGTTGCCCTTGAATACATCGCAGGATTTGATTGTTTCCATAAGACGAAGGTCGTTAGGGTTAACAATTGCGGATGTAAGACCCTGCATCATAGCCATAGCAACTAATGCGGAATCCATGATCGGACGAATGTTCTTCGGCATACCGTTACTGTTGTTGGACAGACCACCTGTAGAGTTCAGTCCCATATCGGAGAACATTTTAATAGCCTCAAGTACTTCCATCTGTTTGTCCTGCATTCCTTTAACAACCAGGAACAGCGGGTCAAACCACAGATCACTTGCGTCCATACCATGCTCCATACCTCTTTCAAGAAGCATCTGGCAGTACATCATACGCTCGTCGTTGTCTTTTGCAATACCTTCACCGTTGCAAAGAGCGATAACGATTGCATCGTTAGCTGCTGCAAGGTCGATGTTCTCAATTCTTCCAGCTGCATCAGCAGAGTTTACGATTGGTTTTCCTTTGGAACGGTTGTATACGGAAATACCAGCCTCAATTGCTTTTTTGTTGGATGTATCCAGAGACAGCGGAACGTTGTCGAAGTTCTCCTGAAGAAGCTTAACAGCCCATTTCATCAGGTCTTCTCCATCGTTCTCAGCTGGTCCGATGTTTACATCAAGATAAACAGCACCAGCATCAAGCTGCTGTTTTGCTCTCTTTAAGATCGGCTCAGGATCTCTCTCTGTAAATGCTTTGTTTACAGAAGGTGCTGTTGTTGAAAGTCTCTCTCCAATTGTAACAAATTTTGCCATGTCAAATGTTCTCCTTTACATTTATAGTGGTGCCGCCCATAAGCGGCATACCCTTTTAGGGTCTTAAAGGCTTAAATCAGCCTTCAAGATCCTTTAAGAACTTCACAAGCTGTACAGCTTCTCTTGGTCCAACGATGATTTCCCATCCTGGAAGTTTTGCTTCCAGATCACCCTTCAGGACTGCAACCTTACCTGGGATTACCAGACGTCTGCTCTTAACATTTGGCTCTACTTTCTCTTTGAAGAATGTAGAAATACTGTTTCCGGAGAATTTTCCTGCTGCCCAGGATGTCAGTACGGATAAACCGCCGGCATCGTTGATAACAAGATTAAGCGGAACACCGGAACGCTCCAGCTCTCCAGATACAAGGAAATATGTAAGAGCGAAGTCAACAGTTGTAACAACAAGAGAATTCTCATCTCCACCGTTCATCGGGTAGATACCTGGCTCTACACGCATTGGCTTCTGCGGGTCAGTAAATACGTTCTGACGCAGACCATATAACGGAAGTGCCTCTGCATATGTCATACGCTCCATAACAACGATGGAACCGTATTTCATTGTAAACATAGCTGCCAGACCTGCCTGAAGGTGATAGTCACCACCAGCGATCTTTGCAAGGTTTACGATGGATGGATAACCGAATGTTCTGTCCTGATCCTTCAGAGCTGCACGACGTACCTGTACGGCATTGCCGAAGGTCTCTTTGATGTCAGCGCCTGTTACATCAAGTACCAGATTCTTGTTTCCAAGTTTCTCGATTGCTGCTGTAGTATCATATAACTCGTTAAGATCTTTGCCAGATACACCAAGAACAACACCAGCTGCTGTTGCAACTGCGTTCATAGCCTCATAGTTAGAAGCATTTGCTCCGTTTAATACCGGCTTGCTGTCTTTGCAAACCTCAAGGGCTGCTTTTGCGATCTCCGGATCAGAACATCCAAGGATCAGGGTACGTCCAAGAGCTGCTGCTTTCTGTACAAGTGCTACATATTTGTCAGCTGTTGCTTCTGCATCGCAGTTTACGTAAACGATCTCTGCGTACATTCTCTCACCGATACGGTCATAATCAACCTTCGGGATCTCAGCCAGTTTTGCATCTACAGTAGCGTCATCCATGCATGTGCAAAGCTCTACTGCATATCTTGTCTTGTTTACAAAGGTCTTCTCATGTCTGAAAAGAACGGTCTCACCACCAAGGGTAAGCTCCTCATCGCCAGTACCAATCTTGATCGTCTTCATTGGCGGAGCAGTTGCCTCGGAAAGAGATGCTAATGCTTCCTCAGACATATGTGGACACTGCTCAATCTTTAAAGCGCCCTGTGCAACTTTCATGGAGAAAGCCATACATGTCGGGCATCCACATTCCTTACAGTTTTTCTTTGGTGTTAATTTAAAGATCTGAATACCATTCAGTGCCATATCAATTTTTCCCTCCTAAAAATATTACACAAGTGCTTTGATCATCTTAGCGATGGTCTTTACAGACTCTGGATGTCTTAAGATAACTGCGTCAGATCCTGCTGCCAGGTCTGCTGCTGCTGTCATAACTTCCATGTCGATACCACGCTCATCCTCTGAGCCCCATTCTGGCATATCTTCCTCAGTTGCAACTGATTCCTTTACGCCCCATGTCTCAGAAGAAACTGGTGTAATAATAGGCATCTGCAGCATGTTATCATTCTGGGATAATGCTGCACCTTTGATACGGTCCATAGTGGAAACAACATACTCGTAACCATAACCAACGGTAGCTGTTCCTACGTTCATAACGATCTTCTTCGCATCAACACCTAACTGTGTTGTTACTACGTTCAACTGTTTTGCAAGGTTGATATCATCAGCGGACTCAGCGCCTACGATCTGGTTGTAAGCAAGTCCTGCTGCAGCACCGATTGCCTTGTAGTTTTCTTCCTTCTCAGACATCACGATCACGTTTCTGCCCTGAAGTGCCTCTGCAACCTTCGGAAGAAGTTCCGCATCCTTCTCCACATTTTTGCAGCCTTCAACTACTAATGGACAGTCGATTGCATCTGCAACCTCTTTTACGATTGCAATAAGTTCTTCTGTAGATTTGTTTACTCCGTTTGGATCTCCGCCTTCCAGGTTGAGTACAACGAAATCTCCACCTTCCATAGCTGCTGCTTTCTGAGCGATCTCAGCCATGGTGGTGCATCCTTCATAATATGCTTTGATTCCAGGTGCAAAGTCATCAAGTCCCATATCCGTGATCTCTACACCGATTTTCGGGCTGTTCTCGGTTGGTGCGTCAAATGTATAGAAAGGAAATGTAGAATTTCCTCCAATAGTAACCGCTTTATCGCCAGTTCCAACCGTAACAGTGTTGATCTTTGCGTTGAACTTCTGTGGTTTCTGATTAAATGGCATTTCTTAAAGCCTCCTTAAAAATTTGTAAAAATTATACAGAACCATTATACTACATCATCGGATCCATTGACAATGCAGGATGGTTATGTTCTGTTAAAAATGCAACAAGAACTTCCGGATCTGTGGCAACGGTCTCATCACCGATCATATCAGTGAAGTTGTCAATGCCATAGAGTTCTTTTGCAGTCTTATTGAGTCGCTCCGCCACGGTCTCTTTTAATTCCTTTGGCATCCATACGATACGCTCAATTCCGCCCTCTGCCTTCATGAATTTCTTGGATGAAATAAAGTGTTTTCCATGTCCCATAAAGCCTGGTGTCTGAACACCGCCGCCGGTCATGGAAGCCATCTCGGAGAACGTCATTCCAAGAGGTGTCATGCCTGCATACTCACGGTTTGCGATAACCACACCATTAGAAAATGGCTCAATACCGCAAATACACTCGAAGCATCCGCAGGAGGTCATAGGATCCTGCATGATGGAGTACAGAGTAACATGCTCCAGAGCACCCTGGGAATATTTCTTTACTGCTTCATCAACATCCTCGTAAGAGCCCAGATTTACATCGATCGGGCGCTCCTTGGTGATGATCTGACATGGGCCGTTTGGATCCAGTTCATTGGTTGCTTTTGCATCCAGCCATGAAACGGCTCCACAAAGTCCAAGTCTCTCCGGTGTTACTACGCAGACATGTGACGGAGAAAATGCCTGACACAGGATACAGCTGTAATAAACATCTACAGATTCATCAGTCAATGTCTCCAGACGTGCATCACGTTTGTCAAAAGTAGGGATTGCTACTTCATGACGCATTCTGGTACACTCATCCGGATCTGTATAGACAGTTACCTGACACTTATCTACAACAGCCTCGAACTCATTCTTTACCTGAGTGTAAAGAACTTCACCAAAGTGTTTTGCTCTGAAACCTGCTGCAAAAGCATCATTGCTGATACGGATACGGAACATATCCCTCTGTCCTGTGTGATATACACCTTCAATGCAGTTTATATAATTGTGGAATTTACGCTCGATAACCGGTTCAAAATCCGGCTGCATCTTCTTACCAGCTACTTCTACCACGTAGGCAAGGCTGTGCTTGCTTCCAGGTTCGAAGCTATCGACTTCCGGACCTACGACAGTAATCTTGTGATCCTCGACCTCGTTCATTTCCTTAGTCTGCACAAGCTCTACGCAGTCCACACGGGAACCGTCAAATTCCACACGCATATCTTTACGACGAATGATCTCACCTTCAAAGGCAGACGCAAATGCTACCGGAATATCCACCTTTGTGATCTTGATCTTGATTCCTCTTGCTTCAAGGGAAACCTTATTAAAGTCAGCAACGTTCGGACACGCGATCAGGGCTCCTGGTACTTCCACAATGTTCTCATCCTCATTGGAGATTACCGGGAAACCAAGCTTGATCGCACCAGCACCGGCTGCAAGAACTACATCATCAACAGGTTTGAAAGCATTTACAAATGCCGGAACCCTGTCTTTGGTGTATGTAAGAAGGCTTGCTGCATCGCCAGGTGTTACATTGCCGAAGATCAGTGCTGCACGAAGTGCAACAGATACAACGTGGATAACAGATGTTACGTCTTTTCCCAAAGGAACAATTCGTAAATTATAGCCCATCTTAAGACCAAGCTCCTGTGCCTGGTCAATGATACCGCCAACTAATGTTACCAGGATACCCTGTGCCTGATAGCTCTTGATCAGGTCAACACCTTCCTGTGCAGTCGGTGCGCTGCCAAGGATAACGGCTACACCAGGGATATCTCCTGTTACAAGCGGTACACCAAGCTCACGGATAATGGAATCTGCAAGATGGCCATAACAAGGCTCCTGATAGGGTTCTGCCCCATCAAGATACTTCAGTGCTTCAATAAATTCCGCACAGAGGGCTGTTGCTACACCTGACATAAGAGCATCATCCAGAGCATGCTCTCTTGTCATAAGAGATTTTACGACGCCAAGGGCTGCCTGCAGTTCTCCAAGTGTTTTGATCTTCACACCGGTTACTGCATAATAGCATGGAAGACAATATGCTGTGTGTGGAAATCCCACTGCCTTATCTGCACCATGCTGCTGTACAGCATCGTTTACGGCTTTTTCTGTTAGACCGTATACTGCATCATTACCGCTGAAAATTCTGTTAATTAACAATTTTCTGCATCTCCTTTTCTGTTAATCTTCTATCACAAACCATGTAAGGCTCCGCCTCTATCCATTGGTTTGCTGCTAAATAAATTATCAGATACAGATCATTTCATTCCGCAATCAAAATGATCTGCTTGTTCGCCCTCCGCAGCGAAACTATAAATCAGTATTCCTGCCGGAAATAGTGAATCCCGGAGCCTGTCTAAAGGAGACAGACTCCAGGGAAATTATCTCCATTTTGCAGCAGGAGCTGCTGGATAAATTACATCATCGGGTCAAGTCCAAGTGCCGGATGTCCCTTCTCTGTAAGGAATCCTACCAGAGTCTCAGGATCTGTAGCAACAGTCTCATCACCGATCATATCTGTAAAGTTATCGATTCCGTAAAGTTCTTTTGCAGTAGCATTTAATTTCTCTGCGATGAACTCTTTTAATTCTTTCGGCATCCATACGATACGCTCGATACCGCCCTCAGCCTTCATGAATTTCTTGGAAGCGATGAAGTGTTTACCATGTCCCATGAATCCAGGAGTCTGAACACCACCACCTGTCATGGAAGCCATCTCAGAGAAGGTCATTCCGAGAGGTGTCATACCTGCATACTCACGGTTAGCAATAACTACACCGTTGGAGAATGGCTCGATACCGCAGATACACTCGAAGCATCCGCAGGAAGTCATAGGATCCTGCATGATGGAGTACAGGGTAACGTGCTCCAGAGCACCCTGGGAGAACTTCTGAACCGCTTCATCAACGTCTTCATAAGAACCAAGCTCTTCATTGATCGGACGCTCTTTGGTGATCACCTGGCAAGGTCCGTTCGGATCAAGCTCGTTGGTAGCTTTTGCATCCAGCCATGAAACGGCACCGCAAAGTCCAAGTCTCTCTGGTGTAACAACACAAACGTGAGACGGGGAGAATGCCTGGCAGAGGATACAGCTGTAATATACATCAACAGACTCGTCAGTGAGGTTTGCAAGACGATCATCACGTTTCTCGAATGTCGGAATTGCAACTTCATGACGGATTCTGGTACACTCAGCAGGATCTGTGTAGATCACAACCTCACACTTGTCAACAACTGCGTCAAATTCGTTCTTAACCTGAGTATAAAGAACTTCACCGATATGTTTGATACGGAATCCTGCATCAAATGCTGCATGGCTGATACGGATACGCTGCATATCTCTCTGACCGGTGTGATATACACCCTCAATACAGTTGATGTAGTTGTGGAATTTACGCTCGATAACAGGCTCAAAGTCAGGCTGCATGTTCTTACCGGCAACCTTAACAACGTATGCAATGCTGTTCTTGCTTCCGTCTTCCATCTCGTCAACTTCCGGTCCTACAACTGTGATCTTGTGATCCTCGATCTCAGAAGCGTCACAGGTATGTACAAGCTCAGCACAGTCAACACGGGAACCATCGAACTCAACACGCATGTCTTTACGACGGATGATCTCGCCCTCGAATGCAGATGCGAATGCAACCGGGATATCGATGTTTGTGATCTTGATCTTGATGTCACGAGCCTCAAGGGAAGTAGCGTTGAATTTGCTTACGTCCTCCTGAACGATAAGGCTCTTCGGTACACGGAAGATGTTCTCTGTCTCGTTTGTGATTACCGGGAAGCCAAGTGCGATAGCGCCAGCTCCGCAAGCAACTACAACGTCATCCAGAGGTCCGAATGCGTTAACGAATGCCGGAACACGGTCCATTGTATATTTCATAAGTGTACCTGCATCTCCAGGTGTTACGTTACCGAAGATCAGAGCTGCACGAAGTGCAACAGATACAACGTGGATAACTGCTGTAACGTCTTTTCCAAGAGGAATAACACGTACGTTTGCTCCAGTGTTCATGCCAGCTTCCTTCACCTGGTCAATGATTCCGCCAACCAGTGTTACAAGAATACCCTGTGCCTGATAGCTCTTTACAAGTGCAACACCCTCTTCTACAGATGGAGCTGTTCCAAGGATAACGGCTACACCAGGGATATCGCCTGTTACAAGCGGTACACCAAGCTCACGGATCACAGCATCTGCAAGGTGGCCATAGCATGGCTCCTCATATGGTGTTGCTCCGTCGATATATTTCAGAACTTCGATGAACTCTGCGCAAAGTGCGGTAGCAATACCGGACATGAATGCGTCGTTCAGTCTTTTCTCTCTTGTCATAAGAGTTTTTACAACGCCAAGAGCCTCTTTTAACTCTTTTAAGGTTGTAACCTTGGTTCCTGTTACTGAATAGTAGCAAGGAAGGCTGTAAGCGGTATCAGGGAAGCTTACTGCTTTGTCTTCGCCATGCTGTGCGATGGCTGCATCAATAGCGCCCTCTGTTAATCCATAAACAGCGTCGTTTCCGCTGAATACTCTATCAAATAAAGTCACTGTAGTACCTCCTATTATTTACAGACTTGATTCGTTGTCTATCTTTTCTTTAATCTTTCTGATCTCAGATGTTACTGTCTCACTGAAATCATAGGGTGATTTACCCTGGCGGTCTGCGTCCATAACTTCTACATTGTAATGGATCATTCCAAGAAGATCTTCTGCCGGAATCTTGTTGCGGATAAATTCTTCATCCTCTTCGTTCCGTACTTTGTTGGCCACTACCTTAACCTGAGTAATGCCAAGATCCTTTGCAAGACGTTTTACGTTTTTGTAGGTCTGTACACTTCTTGCACCTGGTTCGATCACCACAATAAATTCGTCCATGCTCTCCGTGGTTCCCCGGCCCAGATGCTCCAGACCGGCTTCCATATCCATAATTACCACATCATCCCTGTGCACTACAAGGTTGCTGATGATTCTTTTTAACATGACATGTTCAGGACAGACACATCCGCCTCCGCCTGTTTCCACGGTTCCAAGGACAAGCAGCTTTACACCATTACAAACCTTTCCGTAGGTGTCCGGAATGTCGTCTACCTTCGGATTCAGTGTATAAAACTGATTCTGGCTGTTGGCTCCGGTACGCTCCTCTACCAGCTTACGCATCTTGGAAATGGGAACGATGGAATCTAAAGTCTCCTCATCAAATCCAAGAGCCAGTCCCAGGTTTGCGTCCGGGTCAACATCAGCTGCAAGGACCTTTTTCCCTTCATCTGCATATAGTCTGGCAAGTGTTGCCGCAAAAGTTGTCTTTCCTACTCCGCCTTTACCGGTTACTGCTATTTTCATAAGTTAATCGCGCCTTTCCTTCGATCAGATTCCGAGAGCGTCACGTTTTTCTTCGATTCTCGCAATCATAAGATCGCCTAATTTATCAATATCTTTCTCAACTGTATATGCTGCCTCTACCCAGTCACGTACCCCTTCTGTAAGGAGGCTTGCAACCTCTGTAGAACCGGAAACATATGGGTCTACACCAAGATATGTATCAAGACCAGTTGCTACTACATAGTTTCCAATGGAAACTGCCTTCTCAGACATCCACTCAGGAGCACATCCTACTACTGGAAGCTGGGAAATGTTCAGTCCGGAATCCTTGGCAAGCTCAGAAGCAAGGATCAGCATACGGCTGATATCAACACAGGATCCCATATGTAATACTGGCGGGATATCTGCAAGCTCGCAAACACGTTTCAGACCAGCACCGCAAAGGTCTTTTGCAGCTTTGTCCATAAGTCCTGCACGAGCAGCTGCCTGAGCGGAACATCCGGAAGCGATGATCACGATATCGTTTGCGATCAGTTTCTTCATAAGTTCGATGTGAGCTGTGTCAGGTCTGACCTTCGGGTTGTTACATCCAACCATAGCAACAGCACCACGGATAACACCAGATGTAATACACTCAAGAAGAGGTTTGGTGGTACCAGTCTCGTCTACCTGAGAGTTTGTTACGCCGTCAAGTGTCTTAACGATTGCTTCTACAGAGTAACCAACAGTAGCTTTATGTTTCAGATCCGGGATATGTACAAGCTCTGGTTTTCTGTTCTTGAAGTTTTCACATGCAAGTTTTACGATCTGTTTTGCTTTCTCTCCTGCTGTACCTGCATCAAATTCAATGAAATCGGAATCTGGCATCTGGCAGATTGGAGAAGTTGTGATGAATTTTGTATGGAAGCATTTGGAAAGAGGTCCAAGTGCCGGGAAAATACACTGAACGTCAACTACGATTGCCTCACAGGCACCTGTCAGTACAACGTTCTCCTGCTGTAAGAAGTTACCTGCCATCGGAATACCGCGACGCATTGCAACCTCATTAGATGTACAACATACACCGGAAACAGTGATTCCCTTAGCACCCATGGATTTCGCATAGTCGATCATCTCTTTGCTGTCTGCATACTCACAGATCATCTCAGAAAGACTCGGGTCATGTCCATGAACAACGATGTTTACATTCTCTGCATTCATAACACCAAGGTTAGCCTCGGTATCGATTGGCTTTGGAGTTCCGAAAAGGACATCAGAGAACTCAGTTCCGCACATGGAACCGCCCCATCCATCGGAAAGACCGTTACGAAGCGCCTGACGGATCAGAGCCTCCGGTTTACTTGTGTTACCCATATGAGTCATATGAAGTGCACAGGAAACCTCACGGTCAATTGCTCTTGGCTCAATTCCAGCTGCATGCCACAGATCCTGTGTATGCTGAGGTGCTCTCTTAAGCCATCTGGAATATCCTCTGATCTTTCCGTATTCTTCCTGAGCAAGATCAGACATTTCATGAGCCAGATCATAGATGTCTTTACCCTCTGTCTCAACGCCCCACTCTTTTGCAATACGGATCAGCTTCTCAGGATCTTTCACCTGATAGTCGCCGCCCTCTTTTGCATGTCCAAGTGTGATACAGATCTCACGTCCGTGATCAGAGTGTGTAGCTGCGCCGCCTGCTGTGAAACGAAGGAAGTTTCTTCCTACGATACCATGTACATCGCATCCGCAGATACCTCTCGGTGCCTTAGGTGTAATACGGCACGGACCCATTGAACAGATTCGGCAACATACGCCCTGCTCACCGAATTTACAGTGTGGAGTCTGATTCTTAACACGCATCTGCCAGGAATCAGCGCCTACCTTTGCACCAGTCTCAAGAAGACGGGCTGTGGCAGCTTCGAATTCTTCCACTGTAGTTAATTTGAATTCACTCATTATTGACCTCCTCTAAGTATGTGTTACTTTTGATAAATTTATTTATATTCCGTTTTCCGGAACCCATCCCCTCCCATGGGATAAATACCTGACAAAAATTCCGCAGCAGCGTTCTTGCCTGCTGCGAATTATAATGCCATTTCTATCCTCTTATCACATAAACATGTGGGGTAAGGGGGACTTCCCTTATAAAACAAGCTTATCTACGATCTCACGAAGAGCCATCTTTACCGGATTATCTTCCGGAAGCCCTGCAGTCGGTTTACCCTCGCAGTCATACTCGTAAACAGTCTCATCCTGCGGCACTACGCCAAGAAGATGAAGACCCTGCTTCTCAATCTCTTCTTTGATTCCGTCATTCAGCTTTCCGCCAGGAGCACGGTTAATGATAAGGCCTACTGTATCCGGGTGCATATCACATTCTTTAATAAGCTCTGCAATACGACCTACAGCCTGTACACCTCTTCTGGAACAGTCACTGACCAGAATCGCTGTCTGCATGGACGGAAGTACTCCCCTGCTGATGTGCTCCATACCAGCTTCGTTATCAACTACGATATAAGGATAATTATTCTGGTATTTGGCAAGCTGGGTCTGAAGAAGTCCATTTACAAAACAGTAGCAGCCTTTTCCCTGGGTTCTGCCCATAACCAGAAGATCAAAATCATCATCTTCTACCAGAGCATCCTCAAAACGTCTTTCAGCGTAATCCGCCTTGGACATTCCCGCCGGGATCGGATTCTCGCTTGCAAGCTCTGCGCGAGCAATTTCTTCCCTTACATCACCAAGTGTAGTCTCCACTTCTACTCCAAGAACTTCGTTCAGATTTGAGTTTGCGTCAGCATCTACTGCAAGGATCGGTCCTTTGCCTTTCTCGCAGAGATACTGGATCAGCATTCCGCATAATGTGGTTTTACCAACGCCGCCTTTACCTGCGACAGCAATTACATGTGCCATAATACTATCAATTGCCTCCTGAAAAATTTAAGTCAAAATCGATTAGATTAAAGTACAAAGTCCGGATCTGTCAATGATCTCGGATACATCTTTCCATTTATTCAAAGCATACAGATGGATGCCATCTACGCCGAGAGCGCGGTACTCGTCGATCTGTCTGATCGTGTACTCGATTCCCTCTTCTTTGAATCTCTTGATCTTATCATCATAGAACATATCAAACGGCTTGCCATCAGCATCTTTTGCTGCAAATGGATTCGGGAACAGCCAGTTTCTGGAAATGAGTCTGCAAAGCTCACGGTCCATTACACAACCGTTACGGGAAAGTGCCATATTAATTGTAGCGGACATGTCAAGAATTGGCATAACTCCTACGTCTACAGGCATTGTAACACCAGCCTCACGGATTGAATCCAGCCAGTATTTGAACTGTTCCATATCCCAGCAAAGCTGAGTCATGATATAATCGGCACCATTGTCCTGTTTCTGTCTCAGAACTGCAATATCAGCATCAAGGCTGCGGCATGCAATGTGTCCCTCCGGAGATCCTGCAACTGCGATTTCGAATTTGTCACCAAATTCGTCACGGACAAATTTAACAAGATCTGTAGCGTAGTTGAAATCACCGCAGGTTGTTGTTTCACCAAGCGGAATATCTCCACGAAGTGCAAGCATATGATCTACACCCTCTGCAAGGTACTGATCCAGCTGCTCTTTGATTCCCTCTTTTGTGTTCTTGATTACTGTGAAATGGGTAACCGGTGTTGTTCCGGCTTTCTTGATCATCTGGCATACTTCTCTGTTAGCACCAACGTTTCCGCCGCCTGCACCGTATGTACAGGAAATGTACGCAGGTTTGTATTTCATCAGATGATCGATCGTCCCAGGAAGGTTATCCATCCCCTTTTCTGTCTTCGGCGGAAATAGCTCGAAAGACAGAAGCATTCTTTCTCTCATTGCTTCTGACAATTTCATAATTACATACCTCCACGTATTAAGTAATTTTTATTCTAAAGGCATAATGCCTCAAGATCTGATAAGCATCACGGATTACTGAAGCAATCCGCTTTTGTTCTTCTGTATCAGCAGAAAACGTTACTGTACACTTTGTTTGCAAATGCACCTTATGAAACATTTCCACTGAACAGTAATCAGAAAATTCATGTCAGTCACATTTTACTTTAACGATACTGTTCGCAAGGTCTACCATAAGGATGGTTCCCTCTACCACTCTTTCATCACCCATAATATCGCGGAGAACAAGTTTGTTTCCATCTACATTAATACGGCTGACGTTCTTGAAGATTACAGAATCGTCATTTTCTTTATATACAGTTGCTAAACACATAATAATGCCTCCTTATTTCATTTCCTCTTTCACAAGAGTCAGGGCAAGGCCAAGGCGCATGTTGCCTTTCTGGAAATCGGATACGCTTTCCTTAATGGTCTTCGCAGCGGCATCCATTCCCATCTTGGCAAGATTATCCGCCATCTGGTCAAGTTCTGCTGCATGGTGCTCATTGTGCTGAAGCATATAGGTAAGAAGAGCTACTGTCTCATTCCTGCAGTCCCCTCCCTGGCAGCCGCCGCAGTCTGTACTGCAGTTCTGTCCCTCATTATGTGTATGGTCATGACCTTCTGTTCCGTCATGGGTATGCGCATGTGTATGGCTCACTCCGTCTGCATGGGTATGCTGGTGGGTATGCTCATGACCATGCTGGATCAGATTGCCGTTTTCATCTTTGATCAAATGCATAGTAACTACTCCTTTCCGCCTTGAATGCGGCAGACAAATCATAACATTGTTTCTCTTCCAGGCACGAAAAAAACTCACGCCGGCAACGTGAGAAAACATGTAAGAATGGATATAAAGATATTCTATTCCCTTTTAATATAATGAGATTCCGCATACCTCATACCTTCATGCATAACACATTTTCTTTCTTCTACCTAAAAAATCGCAGAGTTATGACATAAATTTATCAAATTTTTCTTTTATTATACAACCTTTCTCATTATTACGCAAGGAGATAATTATAAAATTTTACCAAATTTCAACGCTTTACCACACAAATATATGTTTTAATTTCTGTACAATTTTACCAGTTATTTCTAAAGTTTGTCTAAAGATTAACGAATGCGTATTTAAGCAAAAAACAGGTGAATGTTTTGTAATTATATGCTATAATGAATGAAATTTATTGGTTGCTGATTACTTCATGAGCAGCAGCATTTATTGTTTAATGAGGAGGAATTAGCTTTGAGAGAAACCGTATTCCTGAATACCGACAGAGAAATGCCCCTTTTAGGGCTTGGTGTATATAAAACAGCAGATAACGAAGCAGAGACAGCCATTACAGCTGCAGTGAACGCGGGCTACCGTCTTATTGACACTGCTTCCGCTTACAAAAACGAAGAAAGTGTAGGCAAGGCAATTGCCAAATGTGGTGTCCCACGCAAGGAACTTTTTATCACCAGCAAAATCTGGAATAACGCGCAGCGCCTTGGAGATGTAGATGGGGCTTTTTATAGAAGCATGGAGCGGTTGAAGCTGGATTACCTGGATCTTTATCTGATTCACTGGCCGGTGCCTGGCTGCTATACCGGAACCTGGCTGGAGATGGCCAAACTTCTTGAAACCGGCCGTGTACTTTCCATCGGCGTCAGCAATTTCCAGATTCATCATCTGGAAGAGCTTAAGAAAATTTCCGGTATTGTACCTGCTGTCAACCAGATCGAATGTCATCCGCTTTGCTATCCGAAAGAACTGATTGAATATTGCCAGTCGGAAGGAATTCAGGTTCAGGCTTATGCACCGCTTGCCAGAGGTGCTTACCTTGACAATGATGTAATGTGTGTTCTCGGAACCAAGTATGCACATACTCCTGCTCAGGTCGGTCTTCGCTGGGCAATCCAAAAGGGTATTTCTGTAATTCCGAAATCCGTCAATCCAGACCGCATTGCTTCCAACGCCAATATTTTTGATTTCAACATTGAGGATGAAGATATGGCGATCATGGATACTTTAAATGAAGATCTCCATACATCCCATGTGCCGGATGATCTGAAGGATGTTATTTTTTAATCTTTTCACTCTTTGTAAATTATTAACTGCCAGAACATTGAGCATACTCTTTCGTTTTTTTGCTCACTGCTCTGGCAGTTTTTTGCGGTTCTATTCTTTCAGTTATATTTTCTGTATTTTATATTTTGCAACAGCTTATTTGCTGAATATAGCATTCACAGTTCCCAGGAAATTTCTCCCTGTTTCTCTCTCTGCATCAGGTCTTTCACAGCTTCAGATGCAGGCTTGTTTTCAAACAGAAGCTTATTTACTTCCATAATGATCGGCATTTCCACATTATATTTCTCAGCCAGCGCTTTGGCTGCCTTTGCGGAATAAACGCCCTCCACAACCATCTGCACTTCATCCATAGCCTGCTTCATGGTGTAACCCTGTCCCATCAGATAGCCGGCGCGTCTGTTTCGGCTGTGCACACTGGCACAGGTAACAATCAGATCACCAATTCCGGAAAGGCCGGCAAAAGTCTCCAATTTAGCGCCCATCTTGACACCAAGCCGCGCCATCTCTGCTATTCCTCTTGTGATCAAAGCAGCCTTTGTATTATCTCCATACCCTAAGCCATCAGCAGTCCCTGCTGCCAGGGCGATTACATTCTTAAGGGCACCGCCAAGCTCTACCCCCAGCATATCCGGTGTCGTATACACCCGGAAAACAGGGCTCATAAAAAGGCCCTGGAGATATTCAGCGGTCTCTTTTTTGCGGGCACTGACTACACACGTAGTAGGGAGTCCGCGGCTTACTTCTTCCGCATGGCTTGGTCCTGAAAGCACACAAACATCTGCCTGAGGAATCTCTTCTTTAATAATATCACACACAGGCATAAGCGTATTTTCTTCTACACCTTTCGCCACATTTACAATAATCTGTCCCCGTCGAATCAATGGGGAAAGTCGTTTGCTGATAGCACGCATATAAGCAGATGGTGAGGCAAATACAACTATATCTGGTGAATCCAAAGCTGTCTTTTCATCACCGGTTATCACAATTCCATCCGGAATTTTAATTCCGGGAAGCTTTTTCGGATCCTCCCGGGTCTGATTCAGACTGGCTGCCTTTTCCGGATGTGCAGACCACAACATAACCTGATGACCATTGTTGTGAAGCAGTATTGCAAGTGCTGTTCCCCAGCTTCCGGTTCCCATTACGCTGATTTTTGCCATTTTATCACCTCATCTTATTTGGCTGCAGTTTTCGCTGCACCAAGCTTATTCTCAGTTCCATTTAAAAGGCGGTAAATATTCGCCCTGTGTCTGTAAATTGCAAGTGCTGTCATAAGTCCCATGATCACATCCATCTCAAATGTATGAGGGAAATCCATGCCATAACTTCCCGCAGCGCCAAACCCAATGAAACAAATCAGCGCACCTACATATGCTGCCATTGACCCCAATGACACATAGCGGGTAATAGCTACCAGCCCAATAAAGATCACCGCGCAGATCAGAAATACTCTCCAGTCCATTGCCAGCAGCATTCCCGCAGAAGCTGCAATTCCCTTGCCGCCCCTGAATCCAAGATAAAACGGAAAATTATGTCCAAGCACGCAGCCTGCTGCCGTGTACATGCCAAGCAATGGAAGAATTTCCTGATACCGATTCTTAAATACTGCATCCACGATCAGAATGGCAATCACACATTTAAGCATATCGCCAATAAGAGTCATTGCCCCCGCTTTTTTTCCAAGAGTACGAAGGGCATTGGTAGTTCCTGCATTGCCGCTTCCATATTGACGGATATCCATGTGATGGATTTTTCCGATAATGTATGACGTCTGAAACATTCCAAACAAATATCCAATAGCCAGACAAATAATACGTTCCATCTTTATTCCTTCTCTCCGCGCTCTCTTACAATAAATTTCAGCGGTGTGCCCCCAAAGTCAAAGGCATCCCGGATTTTATTTTCCAGATATCTGGTGTAGGAAAAATGCATAAGTTCTTTGTCATTGACAAAGATTACGAATGTAGGCGGTTTTACCGCAACCTGTGTCATGTAGAAAATTTTCAGACGGCGGCCCCTGTCAGACGGCGGCTGCTGCATGGCAACTGCTTCTGCAAGGATCTCATTAAGCACACCAGTCTGGATACGCATAGTTTGATTCTCAATTACCGCATCCAGTGTCTCAAACATTCTGGAAATCCGAAGTCCTGTTCGGGCAGAAATAAACACGATTTCTGCATAAGGCATAAAGGAAAGGACCTCCCGAATACGGTTAGTATGTTTGTAAATGGTCTTGTCATTTTTCTCAATAGCATCCCATTTATTCACTGCAATGATCACGCCCTTGCCTTTCTCATGGGCAATTCCGGCAATTTTTGCATCCTGCTCTGTAACGCCTTCTGATGCATCGATCATTACAACTACAACATCTGCACGTTCTACAGCTGTTACAGTACGGATCACACTGAAGCGCTCAATTTCTTCTTTTACTTTTGCTTTACGGCGGAGTCCGGCTGTATCGATAAAAATATAATCTTTTTCGTTCCAGGTAACCTTCGTATCAACTGCATCACGAGTGGTTCCAGCAATATCTGAAACGATTACACGGTCTTCCCCCAGCAGCTTATTGATCAGAGAGGACTTACCAACATTAGGTTTACCTACAATAGCAATCTTCGGAATATCAGAATCCTCATCCTCTCCCGTATCCTCCGGGAAATGTTTTACGACCTCATCAAGCATATCTCCAAGTCCCTGACGGTTAGCTGCAGAAATGGCAAATGGCTCGCCGATTCCCAGATTATAAAATTCATAAACATCCATCATATATTTCTGAATGCTGTCCACCTTATTCACTGCAAGTACCACTGGTTTGCCGCTGCGGCGAAGCATATCTGCAACTTTCGCATCAGAATCCACAAGTCCCTGATGTACATCTGTAATAAAAATAATGACATCCGCAGTATCAATAGCGATCTGAGCCTGCTCCCTCATCTGAGAAAGAATCACATCGCCGCTATCCGGTTCAATACCACCTGTGTCAATAATAGTAAAATCATTATCCAGCCATGATACATCTGCATAAATTCTGTCTCTGGTTACACCTGGCGTATCTTTAACAATGGAAATCTTATCCCCTGCCAGTACATTAAACAATGTGGATTTTCCTACATTAGGCCTGCCCACAATTGCTACTACCGGTTTGCTCATACATTTGTCTCCTTTTCTGTTTCTTATGTTCAATCGGATCAAGGACTGCAGACACAAGGTCTGAACCACCTTCATCCACAATTACAATTTCTACATTCAGTTTCCTGGAAAGCTCTTCCACAGAAATATCATCCAGAAAAACATCTTCTTCATTTTTCAGCATGTTGCAGGGAAGCAAAAGCTTCTCTCCAAGGTCTCTGCCGCTTAATTGTCTGATCAGATCCTGTCCCGTGATCAAACCAGACACCGTAATCGTTTCTCCGAAAAATTCGTTTCTTATGGAGATCACATCCACTTCTACATTTGGAAATTTCTCATGGATCATCTCCATATATTTCTTAATAAATGGTGCCGCCAAAGCACCTGTAGCACTGACAGCCTTTATCCTTCGGTCATCTCCTGTCCTGCCTGCAACAGCTTCTTTCACTTCTTCGCCAAGGAGCCGAAGCATTCCCACACCGTTTTCCAGCTGAAGATAGCCATCATAGGACTCTTCCAGGGGCAGATCCTTCCCTGCCAGAATGTACCATTCATCTGAAGCATGGATAAAATGAATGCCATACTGGTCCATCATTTTCTTCTGCCAGGAATGAATAATATCCAGAACTTCTAATGCATCTTCCTTCTGAAACTGTTCCATCGGATACAGCCCCTCACGGAACTTAGTCAGACCAACCGGAACTACTGAAACGCTCTGAAGTACTGGTGCATAGGCAGACATCTTGCGAATACTGTCATCCAGTTCCTTACCGTCATTAACTCCTTTGCACAAAACAATCTGCCCATTCATAGTGATTCCTGCATCATACAGTTTCTGAAGCTTCTTCAATGCATCCCCGGCGAAGCGGTTATGGAGCATTTTACATCTCAGTTCCGGATTCATGGTCTGGATGGAAATATTAATGGGCTCCAGATGGTACCGGATGATCCGGTCTATATCATGATCACTCATATTGGTCAGGGTCACATAATTTCCCTGTATGAAGGACAATCTGGAATCATCATCTTTAAAATAAAGAGTATCTCTCATTCCAGGCGGCATCTGGTCAATAAAACAGAAAATGCAGTGATTGGAACAGGAACGATAATCATCCATCAGATCCTTCTCAAAGGTAATCCCAAGGTCTTCTTCATATTCCTTCTCCACCTCCAGCTCCCAGATCTCTCCGTTTGCCTTTTCCACTTCCAGAACAACGAATTCTTCATTCATCAGATATCGGTAGTCAAATATATCTTCCACAGGCTGACCGTTTACAGTGAGCAGTATATCTCCCGGCACAAGCTCCAGTTCCTGTGCGATACTTCCATCCTGCACAATTGCAATCACGTGTTTATTTTGTTTCTTCACATTTATCTCCATTATAAGTCAAATGCGATCTGTCGCGTCAGCTCTGTTCCAGAATCTGTTTGAAAAATCATTTTTCAAATACATTTTAAGATTCAGAGACCCGAATACAACATCACAGATCGTCCATCTCTGGCTCAGCATAATAAAGCCATTATTTTTAATATAACAAGTTTTCCCGAAAAACACAACAAAAACTTTCATTTCCTGCTCACGTCCGGGTAATTTTTCAAGTAAAAATCAATAAATTCCTTGACGACATTTAGGGCAAATGTTATAAATATAAAGAAGAGATCTGCAAAGGTAAAGGACATGTGTCCCCATTTTTTTGCAGATAATCGAATCGATAATTAGCATACTACTTAGGAGGAATATCATGCCGAACATAGAATTGCTTGAGAAATCTATGCCTGTCGCACCTATTCGTATCGCTGCGCTGGAGGGCTGCCGCGAACTTGCAGAGGAGGTAGACAGAAACCTGGTAAAATTCCGTAAGGAACTTGTAGAAAAGAAGGGCCTTGACAATGTTCCACAGGGATACAGCGAAGACTCTTTTATCGTGGAGTGCGAATGTCCGCGTTTCGGTACCGGTGAAGGTAAGGGAATCATTAAGGAATCTGTCCGAGGAACCGACCTTTACATTATGGTAGACGTTACCAACTACAGTTCCACATACACTGTCTGCGGTCACGAGAACCACATGTCTCCGGATAACCATTTTCAGGATCTGAAGAGAATTATTTCCGCAGCTACAGGTAAGGCACATCGTATCAATGTAATCATGCCATTCCTTTATGAAGGCCGTCAGCACAGACGTAAGAAGAGAGAATCTCTTGACTGCGCACTGGCACTTCGTGAATTAAGTGATATGGGCGTATCCAATATCATCACGTTTGATGCTCATGACCCGCGTGTGCAGAACTCCATTCCGTTAAATGGTTTTGACAACTTTTTCCCAACCTATCAGTTCCTGAAAGCTCTGATAAAGAACGTTGACAATTTCCAGGTTGACAATGATCATCTCATGATCATCAGTCCGGATGAGGGTGCTATGTCCAGAGCCGTATATTTTTCCAATATTCTGGGCGTTGATATGGGCATGTTCTATAAGAGACGTGATTATTCCACAGTGGTAAATGGCAAGAACCCCATCGTAGCTCATGAGTTCCTTGGCGACTCTGTAGAAGGTAAAGACGTTGTTATCATCGACGACATGATTTCTTCTGGAGAAAGTATGCTTGACGTTGCCAAACAGATCAAAGAACGTCACGCCAACCGTGTATTCATCTGCACTACTTACGGTCTGTTTACAGAAGGTATGGATAAATTTGACGCTTACTATGAGAAAGGCTGGATTGACAAGGTTATCACAACCAACCTGAACTACCGTATTCCGGAGCTTCTTACCAGACCTTACTATGTAGAAGCAAATATGAGCAAATATCTTGCAAGTATTATGGATATCATCAACCACGATGTTTCTGTTGAGAAGGTTCGTTCCAGCAATGAGAAGATCATGGATCTGATGAAGCGTGTAAATCAGTAATAGACAATAAACAAACAAAGCCCTGTTCCACATTATCTCGTTTGTGGTACAGGGCTTCTTTATATTTACTTATTTACATGGGCAGTAAAACGCATCTGCACTTGTCTGTAACATTATTTTTCCCGACGAATGCCCAGAAAAGCTGCCAGATTTCCTCTCCTTCCATGGGATGCCCTGTGGGAAAAGAGGAATTCCGGATTGCAGCAGGTGCAAATTCCAGGCACGGAAATATGATCTTCTTTTATTCCTGCCTCCAGAAAAATAATGTGGTTTGCTTCCCAAAGATTCAGCTGGTACTTACCATTCTTCTTTTTATAAAAAAGCTTTTCCCAGTACTTCTCTTCAAAAGCTTTCTGAAATTCCAGAATCACATCTTCGCTTACTTCATAGCAATCCTGACAGATAGAGGGACCAATTGCCGTAAAAATCTCCTCCGGATCTGAGCCAAACTGCTCTGCCATTTTCTCTATAGTCACCTTACCGATTTTCCCAACTGTCCCGCGCCATCCGGAATGAGCCAAGCCCACGGCTTTGTGAACCGGATCTACGAAATACAGCGGCACACAATCTGCATAAAAGGTGCATAAAACAACACCTGGAACATTGGTGATCATTCCATCCACATCTTTATATGTTCTTGGACGCGTTACACCTTTCCCCCTGTCTTCTGCCCCCACCAGCTGCACGTTTGTAGTGTGTGTCTGATCAGATGTGACAATATCTTCCAAAGAAAAGCCTACCGCTGCACTAAGTCTGCGATAATTGTCTTTTACCGCGTTTTCCTCATCACCTCTTGTAAAGCTAAGATTCATAGATGAGAAAATCCCCTGGCTTACACCGCCAAGTCTTGTACTGAAACAATGCACAATATCCGGGAACTGTTCAAAAGAGGGATAAGTAAGATAGGTGACTCCATTATTTTCTTTTACTTGCATATGAAGTTTATTTTCGTTATGCCATTTAATCTTCATCTGATTCTCCTCTTCTTCTGATCTCACAGTTCTTCTCGAACCTGTTAAGAATTCATTCTCTAGAGCGTGTTTGAAAAAGGCTTTCTGCAAGATGTGCGTC